>Ga0307422_1000346_pt1 | contig 27157 bp, 20 predicted proteins | sample SalMarWE160290MG_FD_202153 | JGI IMG/M metagenome (GOLD analysis project Ga0307422, IMG submission 202153) | Salt marsh sediment microbial communities from the Plum Island Ecosystem LTER, Massachusetts, United States - WE1602-90 | ecosystem: Environmental > Aquatic > Marine > Intertidal zone >...
CCACCTGTTCCTTCTTTTCCTCTTTCTTGATTGTCTCCTTCTTCGCCGCTTCTTTTGTTGACTCTTCCTTCTTTACCTCTTGTTTTTTTACCTCTTCTACCTTCTTCTCTACCGTTACTTCCCGCTCTTCCTGCGGGACGGCACGTGCCGTCTCCATCGTTATGAGTTCCACCATGTAGAGTGCCGTTTGAGGGGGAACCTCCTTGGAAATCAGGGGGATCGTATCCAACAAAGTCAGGATGAAGAAGTGGAGCACCGTCGACATGACAGTGGCTATTATGATTCTGAAGCCCTTCATCGCGATCACGGCCTCCCCTGCGTGAGAAACTCCAGAAACCGCCGCGCCGGTGGTGAAAGCTCCCTCCCCCGGGGGACGACGACAAAGAAATCCCTCTCCAAGGCACGCTCACCTCGAACGGTGATCTCGCGCACCACCCCCCCTGCCATCTCATCGTGAACGGCGAGATCGGAGATGATACCGAGGCCTATCCCCCCCTTCACCCCCTCTTTAACAGCGGTAGAGCTCCCCACCTCGGCAATGATGTTGAAATCATCCAACCGCAATCCAGCCCCTTGTATATATCCTTCAAATGCCTTGCGGGTCCCCGATCCCCTCTCCCTGATCAGGAGGGGGGCCGCTCGCAGCTCCTCCCACGAGACTTCCCTCTTGGAGGCAAGGGGGTGCTGGGGAAAGGCGATGATGATCACTCGGTCGTGCAAGAGAGAATATGCATCGACCTTTTCTTCTGCAAACCGCATCCCCACTACCCCCACTTCTATATCTCCGGCAAGGAGCCTCTCGATGACCTCTTGGGAGTCCGCAATGACAAGGCGTATGGAGATACCCGGTGCCTCTTGTTGAAACCTCCCCATGACCTTGGGGAGGACATATTCACCGGGGATGGTGCTCCCGCCGACCGTTATCCGCCCCTTGATGAGGTGGGAAAACTCATAGACGGCATTAAGGGCCTCGTCACGGAGTTTTAGTATCTCTTTGGCGTAGCGATACAAGACCCTCCCCCCCGTAGTGAGTGCAACCCGTCTGCCCAGGCGGTCAAAGAGTTTAAGCCCCACGGCCTGCTCGAGGGAGGCGATGTGTCCGCTCACGGTGGGTTGGGTGAGATAGACCGCCTCCCCTGCTCGGGAGAAGCTCTCCAACTCAGCCACCTTGCAGAAGGTTTCAAGGTGTTTCATGTCCATGGGCTCTGGGACTATGGCTTGCCTCTGGATTTGTAACTTGCTACTATGATATCGACTTCACCCGGAAAGTTCAAGGAAAAATAGCCATGGCGAGAAGGACAAGAGGTACACTGATACAATAAGGTGTAAGGAGACCGAGTAATGTCTAAAATCATCCTCGGCATCCACGGCCTGGGGAATAAGCCGCCAAAGAAAACCTTAACACGATGGTGGAAGGATTCCATGAGAGAAGGCCTCAGGGCCATCGGCCATCCGAGGCGTTTTTTCCCCTTCAAGCTGGTCTACTGGACTAACTTTTTCTACTCGGAACTGCTCGATCCTGCCATGAGAGACAAAAACAACCCCTTGTATATTGGCAACCCATACATTCCTGCATGCACCCCCCCACAGAAAAAAAGGCGTACATTAGGGAAAAAGCTACTGGCTTATCTTGAGCGACAGTTGGCTAAGATCATTCTCGATGAGGATTTTTCCATAAACTACACGTCGGTCACGGACCTCATTATACGCCGCTATTTCAGAGATCTCGACACCTACTACTCCAAACAATGCCCGGACCGGAACAATGCCCTGTGTCCGGCAAAACATGTCGTCCGCGAAGAGCTTGCCCGTATGTTACGAAAATACAGAAAGAAAGATATCTTGCTCATCAGCCATTCCATGGGCTCGATCATCGCCTATGACGTCCTGACCTACTCTGCACCGGATGTCCCTATACACACCCTGGTAACGATGGGATCCCCCTTGGGTTTGCCGCCCGTAATGATCAAAATTCTCGCCGAACAGGGCAAGAAACCGAAAAAACATATTACGGTCAAGACGCCGGAAAACATAGTACATGCGTGGTACAATTTCTCCGATCTCAAGGATAAGGTGGCGACGGATTATAACCTGAGCGATGATTATGAAGCGAATTCACGGGGCATACGAGCCATCGACAAGATCGTCGTTAATAACTATGAGTACCAAGGAGAGCCGAATCCGCATACTGTGTACGGTTACCTGCGGACACCGGAAGTTGCGCATGTCATTCACACCTTTTTGAATGCCGGCAGACCCAAAGCCTCCACCCGGTTGCTGGACCGCATAGATCGCGTAATGGACAAAACGCGGTGGCGCAAGAGTTGACCGGCATGAAACGGCATAAACATGTGCATGAAAATGTATGAAATGGAAAAATATTTTCCCCTGAGGTCACGGTGCCATGCCCCCCTTAGATAACATCCTCATACTCGCGATCACGGCGGCTGCGGCCGTCCTGTTTGTCACCGAGAAGTTACGCGTTGACCTGACCGCCATGTGCGTACTCGTTGCGCTCCTTGTCTTGCAGCTTATCAAACCCGAGCAGGCATTGTACGGATTCGCGAATATGGCGACGGCAACGGTGGCGGCCATGTTCATCCTCAGTGCGGGATTGGTACGAACAGGCCTCGTCGAATGGCTCGCGAGATATCTCGACAGGTTTGCAGGCACGGGCGAACGGAAATTGATCATCGTCCTGTGCATAACGGTCGCCGTGCTGTCGGCCTTCATCATTAATACGGCGACGGTCGCAATATTGATACCCATTGCCGTCATCCTCGCAAAAGCTCGGAAGATCGCACCTTCCCGTGTGTTGATCCCCCTTTCCTTTGCGAGCCAGTTTGGTGGGGTCTGCACGTTGATCGGCACTTCGACCAATATCCTGGTCAACTCGCTGGCCGTGACAAACGGCCTCGAGCGCTTTCATCTCTTTGAATTCGCGCCCTTGGGGATCGTCTTGGTCATTATCGGCATCCTGTATTTGACCATCTTTTCCCGAATAGTGATACCGAAGCGCAAAGGGGTGGACGAGCAGATCGACAAATACCTCCTCTCCGATTACCTGGCGGAAATGAGGGTCATGGAAGGCTCACCTCTTATCGGCAAAAAGTGGGGGGCGTTAAAGAATAAAGATCTCCAAAATATCGACCTTATAAAGATCATTCGCGGGGACAAGGCAACATGGCGAGCGACGAGGACGACGATCAGGGAGGACGATTTGCTGCTCATTCATGGAAACGCCGATGAGTTGATCAAGATGAAAAACAACTATCAGCTCGAAACGAAGGCGGATACCGTGATCAATGATCAAAAACTCCGGTCGGACAAGATCGAGCTTATCGAGGCCCTCGTGCCGCCGCGCTCAAAACTGATCGGACAAACCCTTCACGGAGCCGATTACATCCGACGGTTCGGCTGTATGGTCCTCGCCATACAGCGGCGCGGTAAAATCCTCCGCGACCGCCTTGCCGATATCGATTTTGATGACGGCGACACCCTCCTGTTGCAATGTGACAGAGAATCGGTACGTCGGATCATGCGATCGAAAGACCTGGTCGTCACCAACGAATTGACCGAGCTACACCTCCGGAAAGACCGGGCTCTCAGGGCATTGACCATTTTTATATCGATCATTCTCCTGGCCGCATTCAACGTCGTATCGATCCTGGTCGCGGCATTGATGGGAGCGGTCGCCATGGTGCTCGGTCGTTGTATCACCACCGAAGAGGCGTATGAGGCGATAGACTGGAAGGTCATCTTCCTCTTAGGGGGCATCCTCCCCCTCGGCCTCGCCTTACAGCAAACAGGGACCGCTGCCTGGCTTGCGAACACGGCCATGAAACCGCTGATTGAACAGGGACCTCTCGTCGTGCTGGCATCGCTCTACCTCATAACCGCCGTCCTGACGGAGATGATGTCGAACAATGCATCGGCGATCCTGCTGGTGCCCATCGCGCTCTCCGCCGCGGAAATTATGGGGGTAAGTGCTCGGCCGTTTCTGATAGCGATTACCTTCGCTGCATCGACGAGTTTCGCAACGCCGATCGGCTACCAAACCAATACGATGATCTATGCCCCCGGAGGATATCGGTTTTTTGATTTTGCCAGAATCGGCATTCCACTTAACATCATTTTTTGGATCACAACGGTGTTACTGGCGCCGATCATATGGCCATTTTAAAAAAAATTGTACACTGTAGTGTGCTTTTATTATCGAAAAAAACAGGATAATGTAACTATATATTAGGAGAGGGACAGCCATGGAAAACATTTTCGAGTTCATAAAAAAAATTATCGGTATCCTCAATGTGCCTCTTGTCTCTTTTGGGAACTCATCCCTCACCATATGGGTCATCATGTATCTAGTGATAATTCTATTTCTGCTGGTATATGTCACTTCCAAGCTGAAAAATCTGATCATTCACAGACTCCTCGCAAAAAGTAACATCGAGATCGGGGTCAGGGTCGCAGTGGCGTCCCTCGTACGCTATGTAATCCTCGTCGTAGGTTTTATCGTCATATTACAGACAGCAGGTATTGACCTGAGTAGTATTACAGTCCTTTTTGGCGCCCTCGGCGTGGGCATAGGCTTCGGCCTCCAGAACATAACGAATAATTTCGTCAGCGGCCTCATCATCCTGATCGAAAGACCCATCAAGGTGGGCGACCGCATCGAGTTAACGGGGATATCCGGCGATGTGGTCAAGATCTCCATGCGCGCGACTACGATCAGAACGAATGACAACATATCCATCATAATCCCAAATTCGGAATTTGTATCGTCCACCGTCATCAACTGGAGTCATACCGATAGAGATGTAAGGTTTAATTTTCCCGTCGGGGTTGCATACAGGGAAAACCCCCAAAACATAAAAAAACTTTTACTGCAGGTAGCTGATGAGAATGACGGGGTGCTGAAACAACCCCCTCCAGACGTGTTGTTCAGCGAATACGCGGACAGCGCAATGATCTTCAATTTGAGAGTGTGGACCAGAGAGTACACCGATCGCCCAGGGGTACTGAAGAGTCAGCTTTATTATGAGATATATAAAAAGTTCAAGGAAAACGGCGTGGAAATACCTTTTCCGCAGCACGACATCTACATCAAGGAAAGCCCTGAGCCTCATGCCCACACGTGACGTCACACTCGATTTTATCAAGGCGGGCGGTATTATGACGATTATCCGCTCAAGGGGAAGGTGGCACAACCCGTGTCTTTTCCCTGAAAATTTGGCTAGGCCCTGATAGTGGTAACTCCGAAACCGTCCCATTCACCGAGGGGTTTGCTCGGGATCCCTTTCTCCCCATCTCCTCCATATATGAGATCGTTACGTCCCCCACTAGGTGACGAGTCTCGGGGCTGACGACGAACGTCAGGCCGTCCGATTTCTGAACCAGATCGGACTCGCGGATGGCGTCCACGCTGAGGACGAGTGAAGGGTCGCAACACCCGCTGAATTGGAGCTCTATGCGAATAGGCCGTTGGGTCCCCTGCTCGGCGAGCAGTGACTTGACGGCTCGGCCTGCTCCCGGCTCTAATATCACCATAGGGGACGATAGCTGAGCCGATTGATCATCATCGGCTTTTCCGCGCCGCCATCGGTATGCTCTCATACGACTCGTCAATGGGAGGCATGGTCACCTCATCATTCAATACTGGAAGTCTTCCGTAGATGGGATCATCCTGCCAGCCACTGATATGCGCCGCCCGCTGGGCTGCCGCTTGAAGTTTCTTCCAGTCCCCGCTTGCATACAAGAAGATCTGCTGGGCGGCCATGGACCCCTCTCCGTGGATCGTATCGACCTGGTAGTGGGTATTGGTTATGTCCTTGATCAGCCGCAGGACGCGGAGCCGGTCCTCTGTCGGTACACCGTCTTTCGCCCCCAGGTACTTTTCAATATAGGGCTGGAGTTCTTCATTGCTCCAGTCCCTAAAGGATGGCACCGACGTGGCCAGCCCCCCGGCGATATCCTGTAGATACTGGCACATCTGGTGAAAATTACTGGCGTAGGTGTACTTCGATGCGTTGATGGCCATCCGGTTGGGCATCATTACATCCATGCCGAGCTCGGTGACCGGTTCAAGGCAGGCGGTCTTCCCCAACATCTGCACCGCTTCGGTAATCATCGCCATCCAGGCCAGTTTCTTCCGGATGTGATCGGCCCTTTGGATACCGTTGTATTCAGCGAGCAGGCTTGCCGCACCAGTCATGAGCTCGAGTGTTCCGGTCATCTTGCAGCTGCCGAACAGCCGGTGATATCCGGCAAAGGCATATACCAAGGTCTGGGAATATTCCCACTCCCCGCACATAAAAACCCGCTCCCACGGCACAAACACGTCATCAAAGATGATCAGAGATTCCGACGGTTGCATGTGGTTCGTACTGGGACAATCGAACTGTGCTTCTTCACCGTACAGCCGTGCCGTCGGTTCGACCCCCAGGAACTTGACCCCGGGTGCATTGGCTGGCGTGGCAAAGGCCAGGGCGTAATCCTTATCCGCCTCACCGTGGGTCCGGCAAGGAAGGACGAGGATCTCATTGGTACAGAGAGAGGCACTAATATGGACCTTGGCCCCCCGCACCACAATACCGTCTTTCTGTCTATCCACGATCCTCAGGTAAAAATCTTCGTGCTGTTTCTGCTGCGAGGGGTGCAGGCTTCGATCTCCCTTCACATCCGTCATGGCGCCGGTAATGGCAAGATCGTTTTTCTGCAGGTATTTCCGGTATTGCTCCACGCGCTCGGTGTACTCCGTTCCCAGCTTTTCATCCATGACCTCGGCGGCGACGCTATAGGCGGCAAGTGCATCCGCCCCCATGCAGTGCACGATCACCCCCCCACCGGATCTGATTCCGACGGTATAGCACTCCCGCCTTCGGAGGAGATCTTCCTGTGTCTTCGGGAAGGTAAGCAGGAAGTTGATATCCTCACCGTCCTCATTCTGGGTTACGAAAAGCTCATGGAAATCTGGGCGGTTCGGCAGGACATAGTCCATGCAGGCATTCTTGATAATGGTACTGATTGTCGGATGGGTGCGCACATCGGCGACCTTTTCTCCCAGACACCAGACCTCCCGGCCGTCATCAAGGCTCTCCAGATACTGCTCAACTGTTCTAATCATCGTCCCATCTCCTTTTCGTTGTGTATGGAAGCAATAATATCACGCTCAATCATAAAAACAATAATAAAATAACCTTTCAGGGGGAGGATGCCCTGCCGCGAGGGAGAGATCCCTCCTCATCATTGACACACCAATCGAATTCCTCTATAGTCTCAAGCAGAAAAACGGCCTCTGATCTTTCTCACCTTATGAGACCGCCGAAAAAACTGGTTCAGCATGACGAAAGAAAAAATTATTGAAATCAGATGGCACGGCCGCGGCGGCCAAGGGACGGTCACCGCGGCCAAAATCGCCGCCAGCGCTGCCTTCCGTTCAGGGTATCATGGTGTGGTGATGACGCCCACCATCGGGACGGAGCGCCGAGGCGTCCCTGTCTTTACCTCCCTCAAGCTGGCAAAGCATAAAATCTACGACCTTTCCCCCATCGAACGGCCCGATATGATTGTGGTATTGGACCATATGCTCGTCGAAGAGACCGGCGTCGTCGACGGATTGAAACCCGGTGGGCTAATCATAATCAACACCCCCAAACCGCCGCACGCCTATCGCTTTCCAGGCATGCGGGTGGCGACCGCCGACGTCACCTCCCTTGCTAATCGGGTGGGGCTCAAACCCGGCATCGTCAACTCGGGCATCATCGGTGCCTTTGCCAAGGCCGGTGATCTGGTGGCAATGGAAACGCTCCTCGACGCCATCAAAGAGGAATTTAAGGATACGAAACCGAATGAAAACGCCGCCGCCGCAGAGCTCGTGTACAAAAAAACCGCCCTGGTCTCACAGGCGGATACCACGTAAATGGATCATGCTATCGTGACGAGCCGAACGTCCCATAGTGAACCCGGACCGGGAGATGCGGGTAAAACCGGTTCGTGGCGCGTGAGGCGTCCCATCATCGATCTGGCAATATGCATCCCCGCCAAGACCAATAGCATGGCCTGCTTCAACTGCTGGCTCTATTGCCCGGACGGCGTCATCACCCGCACCCTCCCCCCCACCATTGATTATACGTATTGCAAGGGGTGCGAAATCTGCGCGGAAGAATGCCCGGTCGGCGCCATCCGCATGGTCGAAGAAACCGAGTTGCTAATAAAGGACCAGTAGCACCGTGCATATTATTGAGTCGGGAAATGTCGCAGCCGCCTACGGCGTCAAACTGGCCCGCGCCCAGGTGATCGCTGCCTACCCCATTACCCCCCAAACGCCGCTGACCGAAAAATTGTCCGAATTCGTCGAGGCCGGCGAGCTGCAAGCCGAATACATCCCCGTGGAAAGCGAGCACAGCGCCCTCGCCGTCTGCATCGCCGCATCCAGCGCCGGCGCCCGGTCCTTCACGGCGACCAGCGCCAACGGCCTTTTGTACATGAGTGAACAAGTCCACTGGGCGGCCGGAGCGCGCTTGCCGATTGTCATGTGTGTGGTCAACCGCGGCGTCGGCGCACCGTGGACCATATGGAACGACCATCAAGATTCGATCTCTCAAAGAGACGCCGGGTGGATTCAAGTATATGCCTGTGATCATCAACAGATCGTCGATACGGTCATCCAGGCGTTCTACCTGGCCGAGGCGGTAAGCATCCCCGTCATGGTCTGCTACGACGGCTATCTCCTGTCGCATACCTACATGCCCTTTGAGGTCCCGGAGGCTGTCCAGGTGGACCGTTTCCTCCCCCCCTTCAAACCCGCCTATGCGCTCGATCCCAAACAGCCGGCCAACCTGAATACGGTGACCCTGCCGGATGTCAGGCCGGACATTCGCGGCGACCTCGCACCCGGCTACATGGAGATCAGACATTATCTCCATGCCGATCTGCGGCAGGCCATCGGGAAGGTCGCGGAGATCGACGCGCGATTCAAGGACGCCTTCGGCAGGGGGGGCTTCCCCTACGTCGAACCGTACCGCAGCGACGACGCCGATTTCATCGCCGTCGCGCTGGGCTCACTCGCGTATCAGCTGCGGGACGTGGTCGATATGCTGCGCGAGGAAGGGGTGAAGGCGGGTGTCTGCGGTATCCGTTTGTACCGGCCCTTTCCGGACGAGGCCGTCGTCGATGCCCTGGCTCATGTCAAGGGGATCGCCGTCTTTGAAAAGGCCCTGAGTTACGGAAACGAGGGCGCCTTGTGCGGCGACATCAAGGCGGCCCTCTATCATGGCGACTCACGTCCCGTTGTACGCAACTATATCGTGGGGCTGGGAGGAAGAGACATCAGGACCGTCGACCTCCTGGCGTCCCTCCGCTCCTTTTGCACCGCCCCCGACCACGAAACCGATACCACTCAGTGGATTGGATTGAAGCTCTGAGAGGATAGACGGAGTCCATGGGTGCAAAGACGACCATACTCAATCTCCCCGCGGAAGAACTGGTGCATCCGGGCAACCGGGCCTGTGCCGGTTGCGGCCTCGGTATTGTATACCGCGTCGGTCTCAAGGCCCTGGGCCGCGATACCATCCTGGTCGTGCCGCCAAGCTGCCTCACGGTCTTGCAGGGCCTCTATCCGATCGCCGCCACCCAGCTCCCCTGTCTGAACGTCACCTTTGCCTCCACCGCCGCCGCCGCAACCGGTATCTGTGCCGCGCTCAAGGCCCAGGGCAAGGAGGGTATCACCGTTGCCGCCTGGGCCGGAGACGGCGGGACCAGTGATATCGGCATCCAGGCACTCTCCGGGGCCTGCGAGAGGGGTGACAACTTCATCTTTATCTGCTACGACAACGAAGCGTACATGAACACCGGCGTGCAACGCTCCAGCACCACCCCGCGCGGCGCCATTACCACGACGACGCCCATCCACGGTAAACCCCAGCATAAAAAAGACATGCCCCGTATCATGGCCGCCCACGGTCTCAGCTACGTGGCAACGGCATCGGCGGCCTACCCCCTCGATCTGTATGACAAGATCAAAAAGGCCAAGACCATGCAGGGGACGAAATATATCCATGTGCACACCCCCTGCCCCCCGGGCTGGGGATTCGATACGCGCTATACGGTCACCGTCGGCCGGCTCGCCGTCGAGACCGGCCTCTTTGACCTGTATGAGATCAAAGAGGGGGCTTTCCGCTTGACCGGGGCGTCGAAAAAGCTCGTAGGAAAGGAACGCAGGCCGGTATCGGCCTACTGTAAGACCCAGACCCGCTTCCGGGCATTGACGCAGGCGGGCATCGCCGAGATACAGCGACAGGTAGATGCGAAATGGGAGGGGTACGAAAAACAAAAACAATCTCCTGTCAGGAATAATAAATAAGGAGTAGTATGCCTCCTGCATTACCCCACGGGTATCATAGTATTCGTCATATAAATCACCGCAAAGGGAGATACCTATGAAAAAACTTTCCTACCATATAGAAAACAAGAGGGCGACTATCCTCATGGATGACGGCAAGGCCAATGCCATGGATTTCAATTATTTCGACGAGATGAACAGTGCGCTTACCGAAATAGAATCCTCAGGGTCTCAGGTACTCATTATTAAAGGCCGTCAGGGCTTTTTTTCCGGAGGGCTTGATGTAAAACTAATGGCCACCCTTGCTCTGAATGATATCAATTCGTTGTCTGAAACCTTTGCACGAACTATACTGAGGGTATTTGTATATCCCATACCGACTATTGCCGTCTGCACCGGCCACGCCATCGCAGGGGGCGGTATACTGACCTTCGCCTGTGATCGAAGATATGTGACCAATGGAAATTACCGCATACAAATGAACGAGGTTGTCATTGGCATCCCGTTGCCAAGCTGGATGCTTCTCATCGGCCAATCCGCTATTCCCGCTGGATTGCAGGCAGAAGCCCTCCTCCATGCAAAGGCATATACGCCCAAAGAAGCCCTTGATGGGGGCATCTTTCACGGCCTCATCGAAAACGGCGAGGATATCGATGCCTTTCTTAATAACGAAGTCAATGCCTTGATGAGCCTGAACATGAATGCTTACTCGGTCACCAAAAAACGGCTGCGTGAGAAGGCGGCACAAGAGGTCTTAGCCCTCTTGAAAGGTGAGCTTCGCTCACAATAGCAGGGTATGCAGGATGATTCTTGACTGAAAAAGGAGAAAACAATTGACACAAGCTGCGATCTTAGACATCATCGCCTACGGCGCGTGGAACGGCGGCCGGGTGGTAGACAACTCGATCTATGCCGACACGGGAATGACCTTTAAGGGCGGCATCCCCGTCAATCCCCAGACCATCGAAGAGCGCATCGGTGTCCGCTCTCGCGTTGCCGCCTCTGCGGATGCCCGCATCAGTGTCGATGCGCTTCAAGACCTCCTCGATACGGCGGCAATCGACCCCTCCCGCATCAAGATCGTGATCGGCGCCACCAATGTGGGAGAAGATCTGTATGATCCCGGCCCCCTCGTCCGCTACCCCTATGCCCTGTTACAACCGCACGCCCCTGAGGCCCTGGTGTTCGATCTGTATGCCGGGTGCCCCGGCTTCAACGTCTCGGTGGAGCTTATCTTCATGCTGGCGCTGACCGGCGCGCTGCAACAAGACGATCTGGCGATCATCATCGGCGCGGAAAACATCCACCGCGCCAAACCGTTTCGCCCGGATGATACCTCCAACATCATCTTCGGCGACGATGCCATGGCCACGGCCCTTGAAATCAGGGCGACAATGTCACCCCACGGTCGCCATTGGATCGATGCCGAAGGCGAAACTATCATAGAGGGCGATTACGCCGAAACCATCGCCCGTACCATCCACGGCATGATCGGCGGGGCACGCCTTGACGGCATCATCGTCGACAATCAACTGGGGGAAGTGATCCATCGGGTTCCGGCCTTGGCCGCCCGGGTCCAGCACGCCCTCGTGCTGTTGCAACACCCCCAAACCACGGCGCGCCAGACCTTTGATCGTTTTAAAGATGCCCTCGACTTTTATGACCGCACCGTGCGGTCGTTCGCCTTCGATATCATGACCCTGACGGCGGATCCGACGCACGTCAATGATATCGCCAAGGCCTATATACGCTCGGGACGACACCAAGCCGTGGCGGCGGTGTATATGGGGAACGATAATCGGGCGGTGGTGCGGGTGCATCGCGGGGAGGGATTTCCCCGCCAGATCCCGAAACAAGGGATCGTGGATGCCCATACGCGCACCCATGGATGTTTCGGCCAGTACATCCATGCAACGAAAGAGGACGGCTGCGTGTGGGGCAACATGGACGGCAAGGGGGTCTTCTTGTATGCCACACACGGTGCTCCTGCCCATCTCTCCGCGTTGCTTCAACGGAACCGATTGACGCTCGACGATATCGAGCTGTTGGTGGAGCACCAGTCGAATTTCGCCATGATCCCCCTCACCTTGGATCAACTGTTCGACGGCACGAGGCCGGATACCAAGCAAGCCGTGGCCGACTTCGTGGATCAGCGGATGATCACCAATATCCATAACCGCGGCAATTGCTCGGTGGTGTGCATGCAGCGGTTGCCGTACGACCTGCAACGCGACTCCCTGCAGCCGGACGTCGTCCAGGGGTTCCGCATCAACGGCAACGTCAAGCGGCTCAAGGATGCCAAAACCGTCTTATACGATTCGGTGGGCGCCGGTATGCTGCGCAGCGCCTTCCTCCGGCGCCTGTAAAGAGGGGACAAACAGCGAGCAGGACGTCCGGCCTGAATACCGGATACTGCACCAGATACGGCAAGAAAAGCCCTACTTCTTAAACCCGCCCAGCCTCTCCTCGGTATCGGGGATCTCAAACTCGCTTGCGAATTCAAGCCCCAGGCTCTCCTCCAGCGTCATGGTCTCGTTGGTGTTGTAGAGGTGTTTGTAGGCGCCTATGGACTGCGGGCTGGAGGCCATGATCTTTGTGGCCATGGCCTCCAGCGCCTCTTCCAACTGCTCGGCGGGTACGGCCAGGTTGATGAGCCCGATGCGCTCGGCCTCGCCAGCGGTGACGGCGTCGGCGGTGAAGGACAGCTCCTTGGCCTTCAGGAACCCTACCCTGCGCGGCAGTCTGGCGCTCATCCCCCAGGTCGGCCTCAGCCCCCATTTGGCGTGCGTATCCCCGATCTTGGCGTTCTCCGAGGCGATCACCAGGTCACAGCCCAGCATGATCTCCATGGCACCGGTAAAGCAGTACCCGTTGACCAGCGCGATGACCGCCTTGGGAACCGAGCGGATGGCATCGATCAGCTCCCTGGCGGGTATGTCCAGGATATCGCCGACCTTGCCCCCCTGCAGCGAGCGGTCGCCCAGCACCTTCAGGTCCACCCCCGCACAGAACGCCTTGCCGGCGCCGGTGAGCACGATGACCTGTGTCGCCTTGTCCGCCCCGGCCTCCAGCACCGCGGCCCTCAGCTCCGTGAGCATGGTGGGTGTGATCGCATTCATGGCCTCGGGCCGGTTCATGGTGATCCTCCCGATGCCGCCCTCTGTTTGATACAAAATCGTCTCGTACGCCATAAATTCACTCCTCCGCGTATAGTATAGTGCACCTGGTCAGGCCGCCCTGTAAGGCAGGGGTACTATAGCACATCGGACAACCATGAGGAAAGATACTGTTCATCCTTGCCGTTTTTGCCGGATCGTAGTACAATTGCGCCGTGCCAAACAGACCACAGGACATCCCCTCTTCTCTCCGAGTATTGTACATTCCACACAGTTCATCGAGTATTAATAAAAGGAAAATTTCATGGAAGAACCGAGGCATGTGAGGGGCGGGGCGTTCCTGATCGAATCGATCGCCCCCGAGGAAATCCTCACCCCTGAGGATTTTACCCAAGAACAGCGCTTGGTCGCCAAGGCGATGGCCGACTTTGTCGCCGGTGAGGTGCTCCCCGTGGCCGATGAGATCGAAGAAAAAAAGGAAGGCCTCGTCCCGGGCCTCCTCAAAAAGGCGGGTGCGTTAGGGTTCCTCTCGGGGGACATCGCCGAGGAGTACGGGGGGCAGGACCTGGATAAGGTCAGCGTCATCCTGATGATGGAACACCTTGCTCAGGGAGGGGGCTCCTTCATGGGCGCCTACGGCGTCCATACGGGACCGGGCACCCTCCCCATCGTCTTCTTCGGCAACCCGGATCAAAAGCGGCGCTATCTCCCCAAGCTGGCCACCGGGGAGTTCATCGCGGCCTATGCCCTCACCGAGCCCGAGGCGGGCTCGGACGCCCTCAACGCCAAGACCACGGCGACGCCGAGCCCCGACGGCACATACTACATCCTCAACGGCCAGAAGCAATTCATCACCAATGCGGGCATCGCCGATATCTTCGTCACCTATGCCCAGGTGGATGGGGAGCGATTCACCGCCTTCATCGTCGAGCACACCTACGACGGGGTCTCGGTGGATGAGGAGGAGAACAAGATGGGGCTGAAGGGTTGCTCTACCCGCAGCGTCATCTTCGAGGACGTCAAGGTCCCGGTCGAGAACCTCCTCGGTGAGATCGGCAGGGGGCATATCGTGGCCTTGAACGTCCTCAACATTGCCCGCTTCAGCCTGGGCGCGGGGTGTCTGGGCGGGGCAAAGATGGCCCTGCAGGAGGCGGTGATGTATGCCAAGCAGCGGGTTCAGTTCGGCAGGCCGATCGCCGAGTTCGGTCTGATCAAGCAGAAGATCGCGGAGATGGCGATTCGCTGTTTCATCATGGAGAGCATGATCTACCGCACCGGCGGCCTGACCGAGGAAATACTCCGTCCCATCGACCGCCATGCACCGGATGTGGGGATGCAGATGGCCAAGGGGATCGAGGAGTACGCCATAGAGGACTCGATCAACAAGGTCTTCTGTTCGGAGATGGCGGGGTATGTGGCCGATGAGGCCGTCCAGATCCACGGCGGCTACGGCTATATCCACGAGTACGCCGTGGAGCGGGCGTTTCGGGACCTGCGCATCGGCCGCGTCGTGGAGGGGACCAACGAGATCAACCGCCTCCTCATCATGGACATGGTGACCAGGCGGGCCATGAAGAATCGCCTCCCGGTCCTCGAGGCCGCCGAAAAAATAATGAAAGAGCTCCCCACCCTCCGGCCGAAGGTAACCATGGACGATGAAAAGTTAACCATGCAGCGTGAACAAGTGGAGATGGCAAAAAAGATCGCCCTCATGACCATCGGGATGGCGGTCCAGAAGTACATGATGCAGCTCCCCGAGGAGCAGGAGATCCTGGGATTGATCGCGGACATGGCCATAGAAGTCTTCGCCATGGAGAGCGGCCTCTTGCGGGCGTTGAAGGCAATGGAAAAATCCACAGATGAGCGGGCCCACATCCAGCAGGCCATGGTGAAGGTCTTCGTCAATGATTCTTTTGATCGGATAGCGCATTATGCACAAGGGGCCCTCGCCGCCATTGCCGAGGGTGATACCCTAAAGAAACAATTGACAGCCCTCGATACCGTTACCCGCTTTTCCCCTGTCAATACAATTGCCCTGAGGAGGGAGGTCGCGGATTACGTGACTGCACGAGGGAAATATCCATGGTAGGCGGATCCGTCCCCGCCTTGCGCGGGGAGACGGCAGGGCGTTATAATGGATCGCGACGATGAAACCGTTGAACAAAAAGGAGGCGCGAACATGCCCGGATTACAGGAAGTAGTGGTGATTGATGCGGTGCGCTCCGCAATCGGCAAGTCGGGGCGCAAGGGGATGGAAAAGGGCGGCCAGCTCTGCCAGGCGTCCGCCCAGGACCTTATGGCCGACACCCTCCGGGCATTGCTGGATCGGGTCCATGCCCGCAGTCCTGCGTTCGATGAAGCACAGATCGAAAACGTGATCATCGGGTGCCTGAGCCAGATCGGGGAGCAGGGCGGCAATATCGCGCGCATAGCGTCACTCCTTGCCGGGATCCCCAACGAGGCGGCGGCCTGCACCGTGAACCAGTACTGCAATGCCGGCCTCAAGGCCATCGACATCGCCGCCCACGAGATCATGCTGGGGGAAGGAGACATCATGATCAGCGGGGGGGTGGAGATCATGTCTCACTACGCCATGATGTCCGACATCCAGGTCGCCATCGATGCCGAGTATCCCGTGCGCTTGTCGCCCCGCCTGGAGGCCAGCGGCATAATGGTGCCCCAGGGGTTGTGCGCGGAGATGATCTCCGAGGACCAAGGGCACACCCGGGAGGACCTGGAGCTCTTCGGCAGGTGGAGCATGCAGAAGGCCGTCGAGGCCGAGCGCAAGGGGTGGTTTGCGGATCATATCGTCCCCTTCGAGTTCACCTGGGAGGACAGGGCCCATAAGGTGGAAAAAGACGAGGTCCTTCGGGCGAAGGCGGTGGATGACCCGGACGCATATCTACAAAATGCCATGGCGCTCCCCACCCCCTTCAAGGAAAAGGGGATCGTCAGCCCGGGCAGTTGCTCGCAGATCGTGGACGGGGCGGCCGCGGTCCTGGTCATGAGCGGGGCCAAGGCCGAGGCATTGGGGCTCGAACCCCTCTGCAGGATCGTCGCCAGCGCCGTGGCCGGAGGAGAGCCCGTACCCATGCTCCTGGCCCCCATCCCGGCGGCGAGGAAGGCCCTCAAGCGGGCCGGCAAGACCATCGATGACATGGACATCATCGAGCCCAATGAGGCGTTCGCCTCCCCCCTGCTCCAGTTTGCGGACGAGCTGGGCTACGACCGCCACGACCCCCGGGTGAACCCGACGGGAGGCGCCATTGCCCTGGGCCATCCCATCGGCGCCTCCGGGGTCGTGTACTTCGGAGAGATGGTCCACCACTTTAAGCGCACGGGCGCAAAGACCGCCCTCCAGATGCTCTGCGGCGGCGGCGGGGTCGGCATCGCCACCGTAGTAGAGGCGGTGTGATGGCGCGGCGTGCGGCAGTGACCATGATCAATTCCTGGAAAGAGCAATGAGGTCGATCCTATGATATCCATTGCAGATCTGCGCAAGAAATACCTGGGTGCCCCGGATGCCACCGATGAGGAGATGGAGATCGTGCGGGTGGTGCGCGAATATGTGGAAGGCGAGATCATGCCCCTTCGAAAAGAGCTTGAGGGGGGCTGGCACCGCGATGAAAAACTGGCCCGCACGACGTTTGAAAAGGTCCATCAAGGACTCGTCGATATCGGCGTGCAGCGGGCGGTGTGGCCTGAAAGTTTCGGCGGCTTGGACGTACGCGGGGTGGTGAATGAAATGATCGTGGAGGAGATAGCGCGGGGGGATGCGGGATTGGCCACCCACCTGGGGATCATTACGTGGGTCATGCTCCCCGCCCTGAGGGCACAGCGGGTGGATCTCCTCAAGCAATTCATTCCTACAATTTGTGACCAGAAGCCCCACGGCACCTGTATGGCCCTCACCGAGCCCTCCGGGGGCGCCAACACCGAGGACCCCACCCAACACGGGCGCACCATAGAGACCATTGCCAGGCTGGACGGCGATGAGTGGGTGATCAACGGCCACAAGATATGGCCGAGCGGCGCTGGGGTGGCGGACATCACGTACTGTACCATCTGCACCACGGACCCCACAAAGGGCGACGAAGGCATAGCAATCATCTACGTGCCGCCCGATGCAAAAGGGCTCTCCTTCGGCGAGCCGTATGAAAAGATGGGGATGTGCTGGACGGATACCAATACCGATATCTTCTTCGATGACGTCAGGGTCCCCAAGGGGAACCGGGTGGCGGGACCGGGCGAGGACGCCAAAATATTGCACGACGTCGTGGCCATGGGTCGTCTCGGGACCTGTGGGTTTGCCCTGGGTGCCGCCCAGGCATGTCTGGAGATAGCCCTGGACTGGACGAAAGAGCGGAAAATCGCGGGCAGGCCAGTGAGGGCGCGCTCGCTCCATGCGAGCATCTTCGGGGAAATGGCCCAAAAGATCGAGTCGGCGCGCTCCTACGCGATGCACGTCTCCACGATGACCAGGAATGCAAAGCTCTACGGCCGCCCCGGTGAGCCGTTTCTCCTGGCCAAGTGTTCGGGGGCGAAAGAATATGCCTGTAACTGTGCCCTCTGGGTTGGGCACAAGGCCATGGAGCTGATGGGATCATACGGCTATTCCTTCGACTACCACGTGGAGAAATACCTGCGGGACGTCAAGATACTCCAGTTGTGGCTGGGGGGTCCGCAGCGGGCCCTGCTCGATACAGCGCTCGGCTACTATGCCTTTGAATGGTAGTGCGTCATAGCGTACGCCCCTTCGCCTTTCAACACCTTTTTTTAAAAACAGCGTCGTCGGTGCGAATCCACCTTGACCTGGCGTGTCGGATAAGGTTAGTATACGGTAACTATGGAAAGCGGGAGTGATCCCCACTAGTATACAAAAAGGAAAGGAGGGTCCCGCCCTACTTTGTATAGAAATATGAATGGCGGGATGTCGCAAAGCGACAGAGAGAAACTATGTCCGACCTCGTTACCATCGCAATCAAGGACCATGTGGCCGATGTCCGACTCAATCGCCCGGACAAATACAACGCCCTGAACCCGGCGATGTTCCAGGCCGTCATCGAAGCGGGAAAGGCCGTCGCAGAAAACCGCTCCATCCGCGCCGTGGTCCTCTCCGGCGAGGGCCGCGGTTTTTGCGCGGGCTTGGACTTTGAGGGATTCGTCGAGATGGGCAAAGACGGCGGCATCGGCCTGTTGGAGCGGACCAAAGACGGCCCCGCCAACGCGGCGCAGATGACCGGGTATGTATGGAAGCAGGTCCCGGTGCCGGTGATTGCGGCAATACACGGCGTGGCCTTCGGCGGGGGCCTGCAGATCGCCCTGGGCACCGATATCCGCTTCGCCTCGCCCGACGCCCGCCTCTCGGTGATGGAGATCACCTGGGGGATCATACCGGACATGTCCGGCACCCAGACCATGCGCGACCTGGTGCGCCTCGACGTCGCCAAGGAGCTGACCTTTACCGGCAGAATCGTGGAGGCGGCCGAAGCGGCCCGCCTGGGCCTGGTCACGCGGGTCTGCAACGACCCCCTGGCCGAGGCGCATACCCTGGCCCGCGAGATCGCCGACCGATCCCCCCATGCAGTGGCAGCGGCGAAACGGCTCTTGGAGACCGCCTGGCACAGCAGCATCGAAGAGGGGCTCAAGCTCGAAGAGACCCTCCAGCTCACCTTGATGGGGACCCCCAATCAGATCGAGGCGGCAACCGCCAAGTTCGAGAAGCGCCCCCCGAAATTCACCGATCGTGAGTGATGGGGATGCGGTAACAGTCAAGGGCCCCACTGTGTGCTGCACGAGATCATGGTATATACTGCTTGCGAAGGCCGGCCCACAGTCCATGTAATATCTCCCCCCGCATGCCTGTTTCTCAGGTCTCGCCAAAGAACACGATAATTTCTTAACTTGACTTCTAAAAAAATCGTACTAAAATGGGACTATGATTAAAAGAAAACTATATAGCGAGCTAAAAGATCATCTTAGCAAGAAAGAGATGAGTTTCATCGTCGGGCCGAGGCAAGCGGGAAAGACCACCCTCATGCTTATGCTCAAGGACTATCTGGAGAAGAGGGGGGAAAGGACCCTCTTTTTGAACTTGGATATAGAGCGGGACAAGGAGTTCTTTAGCTCCCAATCCAGGTTGCTAAAGAAAATCGAACTAGAGTTAGGAAAGCAGAGGGGATTTGTCTTTATCGACGAAATCCAGCGAAAAGAGGACGCAGGACTTTTTTTAAAAGGCATCTATGATATGGCACTTCCCTATAAATTCATTGTTTCCGGCTCAGGGAGCGTTGAGTTGAAGGAGAGGATTCATGAATCGCTGGTGGGCAGGAAGAGGATATTTGAGCTTACCACGGTATCGTTTGAGGAGTTTGTCGACTTCAAGACCGACTATAGATATGAGGACAAACTCCCCGCGTTCTTCTCGATTGAGCGCGAAAAAACGGATGACCTCTTGGAGGAGTACCTCAATTTCGGCGGGTATCCCCGGATTGTCTTGGAATATGAAGTGGCTGAAAAGCTCAGGCTCATAAACGAAATCTATCAGAGCTATATTGAGCGTGATATTGCATATCTCTTGAGGGTTCAAAAGACCGAGGCCTTTAGTAACTTGGTCAAGGTCATGGCCGCGCAGGTTGGAAATCTTGTCAATCTTTCAGAATTATCCTCCACCCTGGGGATCTCGTCCAAGACGATAAAAGAGTATCTCTGGTATCTGGAAAAGACGTTTATCCTGCAAAGGGTGCCCCCCTATTTCAGGAATATCCGCAAAGAAATTACCAAATCGCCCCTGTTCTATTTTTATGACCTGGGTCTAAGAAATTTTTCCCTGGGGAATTTTGGGAACCTGAGAGACAAAGGTTTTGCCTTCCAGAATTTCGTTTTCACTATCTTGAGAGAAAAAATTCGCAGTGGCGCTGCAAAGATCTGTTTCTGGAGGACCAAAGACAAGGCTGAGATAGACTTTGTGGTTGATGGGGGCTCATGGCAGATACCCATCGAAGTAAAATATCGAAGACTGGAGACGCCTAAGATAACACGGGCCTTGAGGAGTTTTATCGAGCGATATCAGCCCTCAACGGCCCTGATAATAAATGTATCACTGGATACAAAAGTAGCGGTACAAGGAACTACGATTTACCTTGTCCCCTTTTACAGGCTCTTACGAGACGATGCTCTTTTGGGGCATGAATAGCAGCACGGAGGGGAATACCGGGGAAGCTTCCGCTTTTTCTTAAAAACAAGAAAGCAAGGAGGCCGCCCCTAAAAGCACCCCTCCCTTTCTTCCTGTGTGCCCCCAAGGTCCCCCACTGTCGCACAGCGACATCTCCCGTTTTACTCCCCTACCTTTGGATTCTTGATGAGGGGATGCCCCAGAGGGCAGGGACCCCGTTGTCCGCAAAAATCATATTGAGGTGCGGGGCCGTCAATCATATTTTGCCGATTTACGGCATGATGTCCTTAGAAGATTTAAAGGAGCATCATTATACAAAGTGGGAGGGGAGGGTTGACATTTGGGGGGAAATGGGGGAAGTTTAGGCTGTCCGAGGGCACGTGTCTTTATAACATCATACAGGAGCATAGTGTATATGCGGGTGGATAGTCTCCCCATGAAGAGGCCCTTCAAATACTGCTGAAGACGCCCCCGACAGGATAGGTGAGCTCTGTCGGGGGCGTCACAACAGCGGCTCAAATTTATGTCACCTAGCGATCCCCCACCATTCGGATAGTTTCTTTAAAGAGGGGATGTCGCGGAGCGACATTCTGTCATTCTTATTCTTCACATTATGGTGCAGAAGGAGGGTGTGATGAAAAAATTAGCATACTGTTCGCTTATCACCGTGCTGGTCCTCGCGGTGATCGGGATCGGCTTCTCGGCCGTACCGGCCGATGCAAAGCACTTCCCGAAGAATATGCGACCCATGGTCTTTGTGCACGGCTATACGGGTTCGGCATCCCAATTCGAGTGGCAGGCCATGCGTTTTGCCGGCAACGGCTACCCCCAGGAATACCTCAATGCGTTTGAATACGACTCTCCCAGCTGGGGGGGGTTAGGTACCCCTCCCAACATTCCATTCCAGCTCGCAACGCTTGCTGCTCTTGATGGGCGTATCGACGCGATTCTGCAGGAGACCGGCGCCGATCAGGTCGAGCTTATGGGGCATTCTCTGGGCACCGTCGTGTCGCAGATGTACCTGAGTAACCCAGCCTGGGCGGCGAAGGTCGCCCACTATGTAAACCTCGACGGCTTTCCCGCCGCCGCCCTTCCGGGTGGGGTGCCTACCCTGGCCCTCTGGAGCGAATTCGGCATGTTCCCCACCGGTACGATCGTGGGGGCGGAGAACTATATTCTCCCCAAACAGTCTCATAACGAAGCAGCGACCTCTCCCGAGTCCTTTGCCCTGATTTACAAGTTCTTTACCGGCAAGGATCCAAAAAGCACTGCTGTCCTGCCTGATCGCGACGGCCGCATCAACCTGGCCGGCAGGGCGGTCCTGTTCCCCCAAAATACAGGAGTTGCCGGCGCCACGGTGGAGATCTATGAGCTCAACGGCGAAACCGGCGCCAGAAAACACAGGCGCCCGGCGGCCAGGTACGCCATAGACGAGACCGGAAACTTCGGGCCATTCAGGGCCAGGGCCGACGCCTCGTATGAACTCAACATCGCCCGCGAAGGCGGGAACCACCACTTCTACATCGAGCCCCGGGTAAGGAGCGACTACTTTCTCCGCCTCAATACCTCGCCCGTCGGCGGAGGACTTGGGGCCTTCATGACCAGAAACCCCGATCAGACCAACCTGGTTATTACGAGGAACCGGGAGTGGTTCGGTGATCAGAGCGACGGCTACAACGACGTCCTCGCCGTTAACGGCATCAACATCGTGAATGCGACCAACGCCCCTTTAAACCACTACACAGTTGCGTATTTTGCGTACGATTTGGCGTCGGACCACACGACGAACTTAGCCAGGCCGATCACTGATTTCCCGGCGTTATTAAATACCACGTTCCTCAGCGCCGTTGACGTCTATCTCTTCGGGGCTACCCCTCCCGATGCGACCATCTCCATCGTGGAGATCCCGCGCGGCAACTGCGGCACGCTGCACGCGATCAACGTGCCCAACTGGGCGATCATCAACGAGGGGGCAACGTTCTCCGAATCGATATCAATCATGCTGGACGACTACATCGAAGGCCGGTGCGATGAAACGTGGGACGACCATGGGTGGCACGGACACGGCTGGTGGTAAGAGGAAATACGAATAGAAGGTGGGAGACAAAGGGGGCAGGGTTTCCTGCCCCCTTTTGTCGACTCGTCAGACATAGTTGAAGTTGACCCTTTGGTCATGTGTATGCCTTTCACTCGAACCCTGCCGCTTGCGGGCATCTCCCGCTTGCGGGACCCCGCATTCATTATTTTGTGTTGCGGGGTGGGGCCGCTTCCGTAAATATATATTATTATTGAGGGGTGGGATTGGCCCCTTATCATCTTAGGGGTTGACATTTTGGGGAAAAAGGGGGGAATTTGTGCTGGTTTTAAGGTATGTGTGTCAAGTTTCGACACATCCCCTCAATTATAGATAGATCTAATAGGTGGGGGAGATAGGTCAAAATCTAGGTGAATTAGCAAGCACTTAACAAATGCCGCCTCAAGGGGGGGTGTGGCATGAAACAAGAAAAAAGATCAATTTAAATTTAAATTTTCAAGGGGCCAATGTGCCCCTTTTTGTGTGGCGAACATCAAGAACAAAAGGTTAAAGGATAAGGTTAAACAAACCATATAAAAATAAAGAATTAAAAAAGGAGAATGATTAAACATGAAATCACTACATTTTATACTCATAATCTCTTTTTTATTTATCGGTTTTCAGCAAACAGCTAGGGCGGAAATTATTCAAGTCCCTAATGATTACCCAACTATAAGGGAGGCGATTGTGGCGGCTGAGGATGGGGACGAAGTTGTCGTTTTACCGGGCACATATTTTGAAAGCAATATTTTTTTTCAACGCAAGGCAATTACCGTTCGTAGTAATGACCCGAATAATCGCTCAATCGTCGAATCAACCATCATAGACGGAAGTCGAGGGGAAGGAGCTGTTTTTAATCTGTACATGGAGGAAGGGCCCGGTTCGATTTTAAGCGGGTTTACGATAAGAAACGGCGGAGCTACTGGGGAAGGGACACATTTTGGCGGAGGAATCAGCTGTCAGCGAAGCTCCCCCACAATCTCAAATAATATCATTGAAAATAATTCCGCCACGTTCGGGGGCGGCATATACTGTTATGAATCAGAAGCTGTAATTATAAATAACACAATCCGTAATAATTATGCTACGCAAGCAGGTGGCGGAATCGCCTATAACAGCTCGACAGGTGAAATAACCGGCAATACAATTACCAACAACCAAGCGGAAATTTATGGTGGTGGCATATTGGCTGGTAACGGTGAAGGGCCTGAGCTGCCAGTGATAGACGGGAATGTAATAACCTCGAACAGTGCAACTCATGGGGCAGGAATTAGTGGCAATGGCGCGGTTATTACAAACAATACTATTATGGACAATAGTGGGGAATCGCATGGTACCTGCGATATAAGGATGGGGGGCGGTATTTATGGCAGAAATTATGTTATCAGAGGAAATACAATCGTTAACAATACAGCGGATTGGGGGGGAGGCATACATATTACAGAACATCCAACAGAAATTTCAGATAATATAATTACAGGCAACTTGGCTACCGAGAATGGCGGTGGTCTTGATTTCAGAATCGCCAGTAACCCTATAGTTAAAAATAATACTATACTAAATAATCGTGCAACTTTTGGGGCCGGGATTCACTGCTACGCCGGTACTTTTGTCAATAATGTGATCTCTAAGAATGAGAGTTTTTCTGAAGACCCCGAAACCACGACAACCGGTGGAGGTGTCCACTGTGCTGATATCTCTGAAAGTGACGTGTCTCCACCAAACTTAATTAATAACACCCTTGATCTAAATACAGCGGATCAAGGCGGCAATATCTTTATTTTCCGTTCAAGTCCTGTCATTAAGAACAATATAATCAGTAATGCTCAAGCAGGCGGTGGAATATTCAGGGCTGAAAGCGGCGCTGAATCTTTGCAGCCCCTTATTTCCTATTGCAACCTGTTCCAAAACCAGGGCGGAAACTATGTGGGTATCACAGACTTAACCGGTTCTTCGGGCAATATTTCAGAATCTCCCTTATTCGCTAATGATGCAAACAGTGATTACCATCTACGTTCAGCATACGGACGATGGTCCGGCACCTCATGGGTTGAAGATCTTCAAACAAGCCCCTGTATAGATAGGGGTGACCCTCTATCTGATTATTTCTTGGAAACACAACCTAATGGCTCGCGTATCAATATGGGAGCATACGGGAATACAGTGGAGGCCTCAAGATCAAATCAAAACAAGCTAACTATCATTATTTATGAAGACGCTCAATTGGTATATCCGCTTCTTGTAAAGGATTATCCGCGTACAACGGTTGCGAAAGACATCACAGATCTAATGCAAAGACTTGAAAAAGAAATCGTTCATGTATTGTTTATTGATATTTCTACTCCAAAATTTGACAGATTGAATAAAGCCAATCAGATCACTAAACTGAAATCTATTTCCAAATATCAAGATATCGCAATCATCGGATACAGCAAAAAAAATATTAAGGAAGGGATGGATTTGTGTCTTAAATCAGGAATGGATAATTATGTCCCATCTCCCAATAAGAAAAAACTGATTAAAACCATTAAAAATAGTATTAACAAAACAGGTAGTCTCATGCCCATCCCTCACCTGAAGACGCTTAAACCAAAAGTTTCAAAGTGATGAGAGTTATGCATCATTCACAGACCGTGAACGATAAGAATAAGGGAAAAAGGTGTTTAGTTTTGGCTGGTTTTAGGGTGTCAGTGTACGACATCCCCTCAATTATAAATATATCTAATAGGTGGGAGAGATTAGGTTTAAGGGGATGCAAGAACTCCAAGACTCAGGGGGTGCGGGGTTCTAAAAATGTTTAAATGCTTATCGCTCGAATCCTGCCGCCAGTGTTCCTGCGTCCGCATCAAAATCAAAGACCTGACCCCCGATCTTTTGAAGACAGCCTTAGCTGGCCGGTAGGAATCCCAAAGGAAAAGAGTGAAAATAGAGAGGAGGAAAAGCCATGAAAAGATGGGGATTACTAACGCTGCTTTTCCTTATATCACTCTTTTTAGCCGCTCCTGGAATAAGGGGCGAAGAGAAGGTAAAAACTTTTCCAAAGGAAAAAGAGACACAAGCCCCTGCCTTTGAGGGACAGGCGGTTTCCCTTCGAGTCCTCCAGCAGCGGCTCAGGACCTGCCATCAAGAGGGCCCTTGCTCCCAGGAAACGCTCCTTCAACTCGCGGGTCTTAAACGAATTATCGGCTATGTAGTAGATGGGACCAATCATGATCTCATCCTCGTCGGCCAGGTGGATGAATCGTCCCCACCCCTGTACCTCGAAGATTTTATCATAGCCCTTAAAAATACCTGGATGAAGTACGCAGAACTGAGGGGCAACACCTATTATTACTCAGATCCTGGTTGTTCCATCGATCCCGATCCCAGGGTGATCGACAGACTCCAGGCTACTGGCCAGCGTGTCCTTGGAAGTTCCTCTCAAAGCGACATCGAAAACGCCATTCAGCAGTGGCAAGAAACCTGCCGATCACCCCAAAATGTGCGTGTTCTGGGCATTCCTTTTGACACGCGTTTCGCCTGGGTAATGGTAAAGGCAGATTACGATATGAAACGGCTGGTTGATGGCACTGATACCCTCGACATCGCCGGATTTACCAGTCTTACCGACATGACCTTGGAAAAGGCCAAGAACGACATCGTTCGAGGCAGGTCTATCTCCATCCCCGTGTCCAGCATGAGCCGCTTCTGGTTCTACCCGGGGGAGAATCGTTACCTCGAGGACAAGGGGGTGATAACCATTGGGCAGTGTCCGGTGATCCTCCTCACCGAAGAGCAATATTCAGCCAAGAGGGGTAAGATTGTCGGCAAAGGGCATTCCAACCCCCTGGCCCAGGAATTTGTCGAAGACTTCACGGCCCACTATGCCGAGGTGGCAAAACAAAGGCCTATTTATACAGAGCTTGAAAACCTCTTCCGGTTCGTCGCCCTAGCCAGGATTATGAAGTGGAAGGACGCCCTCAGCAATGCGGGGATAGATTTAGACTATCTTTTAGATTCCGTTCAGATTCCCGAAACCCGTGTCGCCCGCCAGCTCCCCGGCCGCTCCAATGTCAAGGGGTTTGAGCACCGCCGGAATTTTGGCGATGGCTACCAGATCACCAGGTTGCAACTTCCCAGCTGCGGAGGGGTAGGCATAGAGATTACGCTCAGCCAGAGGAATTTTCTCAAGGACACTACCGGGAGGCTTGCTGAGTTAAGGGCCATGGTCCTGAAGGCCAGGCCTACCCCTGATACCCTTTCGTGGAATTACCCCTTTAAACAAGGAAAAGCTGCGGGGTCAATTCTTGAATCGTAAATTCAAGCTGAAAGTTTGTAGTTAACTTATTTCTCAAGATAGAGGGTAGGAATGGGGTCAAATCTTTATTATTGACATTCACTATACCCCCTTAGGGAACAAAAGTGGGGCGTCCTTAAATAATTCACTATCCCCCCTCTGTATCCTCACCCCT
>Ga0307422_1000349_pt1 | contig 26989 bp, 23 predicted proteins | sample SalMarWE160290MG_FD_202153 | JGI IMG/M metagenome (GOLD analysis project Ga0307422, IMG submission 202153) | Salt marsh sediment microbial communities from the Plum Island Ecosystem LTER, Massachusetts, United States - WE1602-90 | ecosystem: Environmental > Aquatic > Marine > Intertidal zone >...
TCTCCCGTCTTCCGACTCCAGACTCCGGTCTTCGGACTTCCTTCTTCCGACTCCGGACTTCCGTCTCCGGTCTCCGGTCTTCCGTCTCCGGACTTCCTTCTTCCGTCTCCGGTCTTCCTTCTTCCGTCTTCCATCTCCGTATATTTAAATTTTATGGAAACGAAGATATCTGCAAGAAATTGCAAGGTTGTAACCTGTAATTAGATAATAAAAAATATCTTTGCGAAAATCAGGGAATGACCTGGTTCATATTAAGAAAGCGAACAGATGGAGTACATACGGAATTTTTGCATTATAGCCCATATAGACCACGGAAAGAGCACGCTGGCAGATCGTTTGCTGGAATTCACAAAAACGGTGGGGGACCGCGAAATGCATGACCAGGTCCTTGACAGCATGGATCTGGAAAAAGAACGGGGTATAACCATAAAAAGCCATGCCATTCAGATGGATTTTCCCTTTAAAGGGGAACCCTACCGGTTAAACCTGATTGATACACCGGGGCATGTTGATTTTTCGTATGAGGTATCCCGGTCGATTGCAGCCTGTGAAGGGGCTTTGCTGATCATAGATGCAACCCAGGGCATTCAGGCCCAGACCATTTCCAATTTGTACCTGGCCCTTGAATACGACCTGGAAATTATTCCGGTACTGAATAAGATGGATTTGCCCAATGCCACTCCGGAAGTGGTGGAAGACCAGATCATCGACATGATCGGTTGTGCCAGGGAAGAGATTATTCACGCCAGTGGCAAAACAGGATTGGGAGTTGAAACGATCCTTAAAAGCATTGTTGAAAAGATCCCGCCTCCCAAGGGAGATCCTGAAGCACCCCTTCAGGCGTTGATTTTTGATTCCGTATACAATTCGTTCCGTGGCATCATTGCCTATTTCAAAATTATCAATGGAACGATCAGAACCGGTGACCTGGTTAAATTCAAAGCCACCGGGAAAAGCTATCAGGCCGATGAAATAGGGGTGCTCAAGCTGGCCCTGATGCCCCGTGAAAGCCTCTCTTCCGGAGATGTCGGATACATCATTTCAGGAATCAAGCTGGCCCGTGAAGTAAAAGTAGGCGACACCATTACCCATGTAAACCATCCCTGTAAACAGGCAGTAGCCGGATTCAGAGAGGTAAAACCCATGCTTTTCGCAGGAATTTATCCTATCGACAGCGATGACTATGAAGACCTGCGTTCCGCAATGGAAAAGTTACAACTCAATGATGCCTCACTGACCTATGAGCCGGAATCTTCAGCGGCCCTGGGCTTTGGTTTTCGTTGCGGGTTCCTCGGACTGCTTCACATGGAGATCATCCAGGAACGGCTCGAAAGAGAATTTGACATGAATGTGATCACCACGGTACCCAACGTTTCCTATCGTGTATTGTTAACCAATGGGTCGGTAACGGATGTATATAATCCCTCAGGTATGCCGGCACCCCCATCCATTGATACCATCGAAGAACCCTTTATCAGAGCCAGCATCATCACAGCTTCCGAATTTATCGGCCCGGTGATGAACCTGTGCCTCGATAAGAGAGGAACCCTTATAAACCAACACTACCTGACCTCTGAACGGGCTGAATTGGTGTTCAGCCTGCCGTTGGGTGAAATTGTGTTTGACTTTTATGATAAACTGAAAAGCATCTCAAAAGGTTATGCCTCATTTGATTACCATATGAGCGGATATAAGGCTGCAAAACTGGTACGACTGGATATCCTCCTGAACGGGGAAATGGTCGATGCCCTCTCCACATTGATCCACAACGACAATGCATACCCTTTTGGAAGAAGAATGTGCGAAAAATTAAAGGAACTGATTCCCCGCCAGCAGTTTGACATCGCCATCCAGGCTGCTATCGGATCAAAGATCATTGCACGGGAAACCGTAAAAGCGGTCCGTAAAGATGTTACTGCCAAATGTTATGGCGGAGATATCACCCGAAAAAGAAAATTGCTTGAAAAACAGAAAAAAGGGAAAAAACGCATGAAACAGGTTGGAAATGTCGAGGTTCCGCAAAATGCGTTCCTTGCTGTTCTTAAACTGGACTGACAAAAAAGACGCCGTGTGGTTACATGATCAGTTTATAGCCTTTCCCGTGAACATTGATTATTTCAACCGATGGCTCCTCCTTCAGGTGCTTCCTTAATTTGGTTATATAAACATCCATGCTCCGTGCATTAAAATAGTTGTCATCAATCCAGATGGATTTTAAGGCATAATTCCGTTCCAGCACTTTATTGGCATTCTGACAAAGCAGTTTTAACAAATCGGACTCTTTGGTTGTCAGTTTCACCGTTTTATCCTGGTCTGACAGGGTTTGTTTTCGCGTATCGAAACTAAATTTTCCCAGTTTGAAAATTAACTGGTTGCTCCCCTGCGTATCCGGGGTTGTCCTTCTCAGAATCGCTTCAAGACGGAAAATCAACTCTTCCATACTGAAAGGTTTGGTGATATAATCGTCGGCACCCAGCTTAAAACCATCGATCACATCTTCTTTCATATTCTTTGCGGTCAGAAAAATAATCGGGATATCGGAATTAACCATCCGAATCTCCCGGGCCAGTGTAAATCCATCTTTCTTAGGCATCATTATATCGAGTACACAGATATCATACCTCCCGTTCATAAATCCTTTATACGCTGCATCGCCATCGGGGAAAAGATCGGCCAGGAATCCTTTGGCGATTAGATACTCTTTTAGTAACAACCCCAGGTTTTCATCGTCTTCGGCCAGTAATAATTTAACTTTTTGTTCCATGCTGTTTTTGATTTAGTGGGAAAAACAAATTGAATTTAGTCCCCTTGTTCAGGGAACTATCAACCTTTATTTCTGCATTATGCACCTCCATGATTTTCTTAACATAACTCAATCCAAGGCCAAAACCTTTAACATTATGAACGTTCCCTGTAGGTACACGGTAAAAACGCTCAAAAATCTGCGAAAAGTGTTCTTTGGGGATTCCGATTCCATTGTCTTCGACTGAAACAACCACACAATTTTTTCTGTTCCTGGTTGCGATCTCAATTTTTGGTGAACCGTTGCTGTATTTAACCGCATTATCCAGCAAGTTAAAAATAACATTGGTAATATGTACTTCGTCCCCTCTTATTTCTTCCTGTTCTGCTTCAAGGCGGGTTAACAGTTGACCGTTTTTATTCTGTACTTTCAATTCAAAATTCTCCACCACATTTTCAATCAGGCTATGGAGATGCACTTCTTTAAACTTCAACTTCAGCCGTCCTTCGTTAAATATTGCCATCTGCAGTACTTTTTCAACCTGCAGACTCAGCCTTTTGCTTTCCTGGCTGATCACCTTTGAAATTTGTTCGATGGTTTTCGGGGTATTGGTAATTGTACCGTCTTCCAGCATCTGGCTGGCCAGCGATATCGTTGAGATGGGGGTTTTCAGCTCATGGGTCATGTTATTGATAAAATCGTTTTTTATCATGGAAAGTTTTTTCTGGCGCAGAATGATCAGGATCGTATAGGTAAAAATAACAATTAAAAGCCCCGTAAGGATAAACAGGGGAATCACGGTTATCCCGGTATCTTTAAGGATATATCCCGACTTCCTTGGAAAATAGACATGCAACCAGTTTGCTTTTTCATTGATATCATTTGGGAAAAGATGGCTGGGGTATACCCCTTTTTTGATTAAACTCAAATCAGGATCTCCGGAAACCAATATGGATTCCCCTTCATCAGAGGTAAGCGCGGCAAAACTGTAATCGAGGTTAATTCCGCGTGACTGGAAACTTTCATCCAGCATATTTTTCAGCTTTATGGAATCGATCCTATGCTGAAGGGGGAGTTCCTGAATTTTTAACAGTTCGTGCACAAAAAAGCTTTCATCGAGCCTGGCCTCGGTCATTTCCTGTCTTAAATAGCTCATATCCTGAATCCGGTTAAAAGGAGTTGTTAGCCGTTGAGAATCCCGGGTCCCATTGTTGTGGGGTATGGTATCAGAATAGAACTGAAGTTGTTCCCGGTAGCTTCCAAAAAAGTTGGGCCTTGAAAATTCCAGGCTAAAACTCACTCCGCCCTGATATCCTGCAGGAAACCGGGGAGGTGACTGCTCCCGGGCGGAAAACATCTCATCGCGGGCCAATTGCCTTGCCAACCGGGTCTCATCATTTTCCATCCTTTTGATTACCTGATCAATCGCATTCCTCACCGACCGGTCAAACTGCTCTTCTTTTATTTGCGAGGCCTTCCGTATGGAAGTGAACTGGATAACAATTAATCCGATCATAACCACTACCATAGCAGCAATTAATGTAAATAACCTGTTCCTGCTCATATCACAAATATAATTCTAAAGAAAGCTGATAATTAACCCATTAACATTATTTAACAACCCAGATAAAACAGAACCGGACCTAAAATGTTTGCAGGTATGTCAATGGCAAGCCTATAGGAAACAGACACCCAAAAAACCCGTTGTTTTAATTAACAGGTATTAACACACTTTCTTCCCGTCCGCCGTAGCAAACGCGAAGGCGGATTCCCTTTTCAGACAGTCCCTTTCTCAAATCTTTTGTAAAACTACTTTTTCAATGATCTCCGGAAAATAAGTATATTCCAGTTGATGAACCTTATGGGCAACATCCTCAGGGCTGTCGTTTTTCTCTACTTTACACTTTGCCTGAAAAATAATTTCCCCTTCATCATATTTTTTATTTACATAATGGATCGTTATACCAGACTCATCCTCCCTGTTCTCTACAACTGCCTGATGAACCTTCATTCCGTACATCCCTTTGCCCCCATGCCTGGGCAACAGAGCCGGATGGATGTTGATTATCCGGAATCTTTTTAGCAGGTTTTCAGGTATCAACCATAAAAAACCTGCCAGTACGATCAAATCAATTCCTCTTTTTTCCAACAAATCGACATAATGATCGGTCATATAAAAGGCATCCCGCTCAATTATAAAAGAGGAAATCCCCAATTTCGCAACTCTTTGCAACACAAAAGCATCCTTCCTGTTACAAAACAATGAATCCACCTCCACCTGCTGACTATCCTTAAAATACGTGGCAATATTCTGTGCGTTTGTTCCTGATCCAGAAGCGAATATGGCTATTTTTCTTTTTTTTACCATGCTGATAGTTAGAAAGATTGAACCTTTAGTTAATTTATTCAAATTTAATCTTTTATAAATGGTATAATTTTACACTAAAGGTATTTTTTAATTTTTTTCTTTGATAAATCAAGGGTAAATTTATTATTTTGCATCGATTTTTTCGTGAATAATAAATTTAGTATTAACCAAAAATTAGAATTATGTCAGATATTGCAGCAAGAGTCAAAGCAATTATTGTTGATAAATTGGGTGTTGACGAAAGTGAAGTAACAAATGAAGCCTCCTTCACCAATGATCTGGGAGCAGACTCCCTGGACACGGTAGAACTGATCATGGAATTTGAAAAGGAATTTGACCTTGCTATTCCGGATGACCAGGCTGAGAAGATTGTTACTGTTGGAGAAGCTATTGCTCACATTGAAGAAGCTGTTAAATAATTATTTCCTGAAACGTTTTTATGGAATTAAAACGGGTAGTCATAACCGGCCTTGGAACTATAAATCCTTTAGGCAATTCTGTATCCCGGTTATGGGATAATGCCATTAAGGGAGTCAGTGGTGCAGCTGGGATTACCAGATTTGATCCTGTCCATCATAAAACCACATTTGCCTGTGAGGTAAAGGACTTTGAGGCAACCGATTTTCTGGACCGAAAGGAGACCCGCAAATACGATCTTTACACGCAGTATGCACTGGTCTCTGCCATACAAGCCCTGGAAGACGCCAGGCTGTATCCGGAAACGATTGACAAGGACCGGTCAGGGGTAATCTGGGGAACCGGAATTGGAGGGATACAAACTTTTTTCGAAGAAACCCGGAATTATAAATCAGAAGTACCCAGGTTCTCTCCTTTTTTCATTCCCAAGATGATTGCCAACATTGCCGGAGGACTGATATCGATCCGATACGGTCTGCGGGGGCCTAACTTCACAACCGTTACGGCATGTGCCTCCGCGTCCCACGCCATGATTGAGGCCTTTAACATGATCCGTTTGGGAAAGGCCGACATGATGGTCACAGGGGGGTCAGAAGCAGTTATTAACGAGGCAGGCATAGCCGGGTTTAATTCAATGAGAGCGATATCAACCCGGAACGACGATCCTGCAACAGCATCCCGGCCTTTTGATAAAGACCGGGATGGTTTTGTGATTGGGGAAGGTTCCGGTGCGTTGGTGCTGGAAGAATACGAAAGTGCCCTGAAACGGGGAGCAAAAATATATGCGGAATTTGCGGGTGGCGGCATGTCGGCCGATGCCTATCATATGACAGCTCCCGATCCCGAAGGCTATGGAGCCGCACTGGTCATGAAAAACGCCCTGGAGGATGCCGAACTAAACAAGGAAGAGGTCGATTATATAAATGTCCATGGCACTTCCACACCGCTTGGCGATATTGCTGAACCAAAAGCAATTATTACCACGTTCGGACCCCATGCCTATGACCTGAGCATCAGTTCTACCAAATCCATGACCGGCCACCTCCTGGGAGCTGCCGGTGCGGTGGAAGGAATTGTTTGTGTCCTCGCTCTGCAGCATGGAATAATCCCGCCAACCATCAATCATTTTACCGATGACCCCGAAATTGATAACAACCTTGATTTTACATTTAACAGCGTAAAAAAGAGGGACATTAAAATCGCCCTGAGTAATACATTTGGTTTCGGAGGCCATAACGCTACCATTGTATTCAAAAAAATAAAATAAATTGTGGTCAGGAAACTAACACAAAAAATAAAACTCTTTTCATCACCAAGAAAAGAGTTTTATTTATTTTTAAAAGACCTGATCGGTTATTGCCCCGGTAATCTCAAACTTTACGACCTCGCCTTTATTCACCGTTCTGCTTCCATCACCGACTCCCAGGGCAATCTTATTAATAACGAACGGCTGGAATACCTTGGCGATGCCATCCTGGGTGCCGTAATCGCCGATTTTTTATTTAACCGGTTCCCCCAGGAAGATGAGGGATTCCTTACAAAAATGCGATCAAAACTGGTAAACAGAAGTTTTCTTACCAGGCTTACGTTTGAAATGGGACTCAATGTTTTTATTGAGAAGAATGCGAAAAGCACCCAGGATAAAAGCCATATTTACGGAGATGTCCTGGAAGCTTTAATTGGAGCGATCTACCTTGATAAAAATTACCGCGTTGCAAAATTCTTCATTACCAAAAGAATCCTTTCTCAGTACGTTAATCTTAATGAAATTGAACAGGTTGACAAAAACTTCAAAAGCCGGCTCATTGAATGGAGCCAGAAACACAAACGGGAAATAAATTTCATAACCCATGAAAAAACCCTGGAAGGCAACCGGCAACCCTCTTTTGTTGCCACCGTTGAAATAGATGGCAAAGAGGCTGGGAAAGGATACGGAGCATCAAAAAAAGAAGCCCAGCAAAATGCAGCACGACAGACACTGAACGAACTGGAAGTATCGGAGGACTCATAATCTGTGAAGATTCCACCCTTTGGATTCCTTCTTATTATTATCTTTATCCCCCTTTTTATAGTGCATCAATGGAGCCATACCTGATATACGGATTGGGATTTTCCGCCCAGCTTTTATTCTTTGCCCGCACCATTGCCCAATGGTTTAAATCGGAAAAAGAAGGAGAGGTACTATCGCCTGTACTATACTGGCAGTTTAGTTTACTGGGTTCGATACTCATGCTGTTCTATGGAATCCTTCGCCTGGATTTTGCAATCGTCCTGGGGCAGTTTATGGTCTACTTTATCTACATCAGAAACCTCCAGCTGAAAAATGCCTGGAAAAAAATCCACCGGATCGTCAGGATCCTGACTGCCCTGTTGCCTCTCGTCTGCCTTCTTTGGCTCATCTTTGGATCCTCCCATAATTTCCGGACGATTCTGGAAAATCAAGAGGTATCCTTCTTTCTGATGATCTGGGGTTCGGCCGGGCAGATCATTTTCACTTTCCGGTTTATTTACCAGTGGCTTTATTCCGAGAACAGAAAAAGTTCCGTATTACCCCTGGGCTTCTGGCTTATAAGCACCCTGGGATCGCTGATGATTTTTGTTTATTCCATATTCCGGCTTGACCCGGTACTCTTTGCAGCCCATAGCCTGGGGCTCTTTATCTACATACGAAACATCCTTTTACACTATGGCAAAAGAAGCCTCCTGAGCCGGCTTAACATCCCTTTTCTGAACCGGCTATTCCATAAAATTTCGGATAAGATAAATTAATCCTTTTGCAGGCGCACGTTTTTATTTGGTGAAGCGTTCACTCACCACTTTCCAATCCAGGATTTTCCAGAAATCACTGATATATTCAGGCCGTGCATTCTGCTTATCGAGGTAATAGGCGTGTTCCCACACATCGCAGGTAAGCAGTGGTTTCTTGTTGATTCTCAAGGGGTTTCCGGCATTGCTGGCCTGGACAATTTCCAGTTTTCCCTCTTCACCTACAACAAGCCATGCCCATCCGGAACCAAACAAGGATGCAGCTGCTTTTGTGAACTCTTCTTTAAACTCCTCAATAGAGCCAAATTCGCCTTCCAGGGCCTCTTTAAGCAGGTCTTTGGGTTCCCGGCATCCATCCGGTGAAAACTGCATAAAATAAAAAGTATGGTTCCAAACCTGTGCCCCGTTATTAAAAATCCCCCCTTCAGCCTCTTTGATAATCTTCTCAAGCGTTGCATTTTCAAAGGAGGTTCCGGCTGTCAGCTTATTTACCTTATCTACATAAGCCTGATGATGTTTCCCATAATGATATTCAAGGGTCTTTTTGCTTATAAAAGGCTCCAGAGCATCTAAGGGATACGGTAAAACGGGCAATGTAATTTGCATAATTTTTAAATTTTTAACGTTGCTGATCGTACTTATCTTCTGTTCTCCTAAAGGTAAAATTTATTATTAAAAAAAAGTTAATTACTTTCGATTTTTTATTTGAGCACTGTTTTCATGAAAGAGTCACCACAGGAAAAATGGCCCCACAGGGCATTGAACGGTCTGGTTGTCACCTTGCTGAAAGGTCTTTCGTACCTGCCTTTGCCCATTTTGTACGGGCTTTCAACAACGGGTTATTATCTAATTTGCTATATCGTCCGATACCGGAAAGCTGTGGTTCTGTCGAATCTCAAAAACTCCTTTCCTGAGAAAACCGATAAGGAGATCCGTTGGATCACCCGAAAATTTTACAGGCATTTATGCGATCTTCTGGCAGAAGGACTTAAAGCCTACAGCATCAGCAGAAAAAACCTGGAAAAACGCATCGTTTTTAAAAACCTGGCACTTATGGACCGGTATTACAGGGAAGGCAAGTCGCTTATCATTGTAGGGATGCACTACAACAACTGGGAGTGGTGTTCGCTCATGCCGGCTTTAATAAACCATCAGCTTATGGCGGTTTACTCGCCCATACGTAAGAACCGTGCTTTTGAGAACTATCTGCTAAAAAGCAGGAGGCGTTACAATCCGGTGATGGTCCCCATGGAAAAAACGCCACGGATGGTCATTGAATTTTCCCGGTTAAAGACCCCCAGGGCTATCTGGCTCCTGGCCGACCAGTCGCCCCACCCCAATACAAAATCATGGATTCGCTTCCTGAACCAGGAAACTCCCTTTTTTTCAGGGCCTGAGAAAATTGCTTTCCGCACAAAACAACCCCTGGTTTTTGAATACGTTAAAAAAACCGGACGGGGAAAATATGAAGTGTACCATTTCCCGTTGTTTGAAACCTATGAAGGCATGGAGGCAAAAGATATCCTGGTTGCCTATGTACGGAAAATGGAACAGATTATCAGGGAAGAACCAGCGCATTATCTATGGTCTCACAGGCGCTGGAAACATAAACGTCCGGAAAATGTGCCCCTCATCACGGATTAGTTGTTCTGTTCTATTTATTTTCGCAAAAAAGCATCTACCCCGGCAGCAGCAATTTTTCCACATTCAATCGCATGTACCACGAGGCTTGCCCCTCTTTCCACATCCCCTGCTGCAAATATCTTTTCAATGGACGTTTGCTTGCAGGCATCGACCTTAACGTTTCCCCCCTCCAGGTATTCAACGCCCAGATTATCTAAGAATCCCTGATGTACAGGTTGTGTAAAACCCATCGAGATCAGGACAAGATCTGCATTGATCCGTTCTTCAGATCCCGGCACCTCGCTCATATGCCATTGTCCGTTTTCTCCTTTCATCCATTCCACCTGAATAACTTCTGCCTGCATTACCTTCCCGTTCTCGCCGATCAGTTTTTTTGTGGAGAGACTCCAACGCCTTTCGCAACCCTCCTCGTGTGAGCTGGAGGTACGCAACGTCTCAGGCCAGTAAGGCCATGGATTATTGAGCATCCGTTTTTCAGGAGGTTTAGGCAAAATCTCAATCTGGACCACCTTTTCAGCTCCCTGCCGGATCGAAGTCCCTACACAGTCTGAACCGGTATCCCCGCCACCGATCACCAGAACATTCTTATTTTTTGCTGTTATTCTTTCGTTATCAGGCACTGTTTGCCCGGCCACTTCTTTGTTTTGTTGTGTGAGAAAATCCAGTGCAAAATGAACACCCTTCAGTTTCCGGCCTTTAACATTCAGGTCGCGGGGTTGTTCAGCCCCGGTAGCCAATACGATTGCATCGAACCCCTTTAGAAGTTCTTCTTTTGTGATGTCTGTACCGACTGCAACATTGGGGTGGAAGGTGATTCCTTCTTCGGTAAAAATCATCAGCCTGCGATCGATGATTCGTTTATTCAGTTTAAAGTCAGGAATTCCATAGCGAAGCAACCCGCCAATGGCATTGTTTTTTTCAAAAACAGTGACCCAATGGCCGGCTCTGTTTAATAAATCAGCGGCCGAAAGCCCGGCAGGTCCCGAACCAACCACAGCCACTTTTTTCCCGGTTCTGTTGTTCGGGGGATGGGCTCTAATCAATCCCCGGCTGAACGCCTGCTCGACTGTGGCACATTCGTTTTCCCTGATAGCCACAGGCTCCTCATGGATGCCAAGAACACACGATTTTTCACACGGAGCAGGACATATACGCCCTGTTATTTCGGGAAAACTGTTGGTTGAATGCAACAGGTAATAGGCTTCTCCGAGATCATGGCGGTAGAATGAATCCTGCCATTCGGGAATTTTACTCCCTAAGGGGCATCCCCAGTGGCAAAAGGGAATTCCGCAGTCCATACACCGGGAAGCCTGTAATAACCTGTCGTCAAGGTTTAAAGTCTGTTCAACCTCCCCGTAATCATAAATCCGTTCCTGTACCGGACGGTTCCCCCCATTTTTTCGCGGGATCGTCAAAAAACCTCTTGGATCACCCATGGTATCTTTTCTTTTATATTTCTTTTTGTATGCCTATTCATGGCGCGACGGATCGTCTTCCGTCAATTGCAATTTTCGCTGTAATTCTTTCACTTTCAATTCTTCCAGTACTTTTTTGTACTCATAGGGAATTACTTTCACAAATTTTGGCAGGTATTCATCCCAGTTTGTCAATATGTTGGATGCCAATTTGCTGTTTGTATAGATCAAATGCCTGCTGATCAAGGTTTGCAATTCATCGATATCGGCTCGATCCCCGACAGGCAAAAGTTCCACCAGCCCTTTGTTGCAGTAAAAATCGAAATCTCCGGTTTGGTCCATCACATACCCAATTCCTCCGCTCATTCCGGCAGCAAAATTTCTCCCTGTTTTCCCCAGGACAACCACACATCCGCCGGTCATATATTCACAACAGTGATCGCCGGTTCCTTCAATCACGGCTTTAGCTCCCGAATTCCTGACAGCAAATCGTTCCCCGGCCACCCCCCTGATATAAATCTCCCCAAGGGTAGCTCCGTATAAAGATGTATTTCCGACAATGATGTTTTCTTCCGGTCTGAAGGTGGATCCCGATGAAGGCACCACAATAATTTTCCCTCCGGAAAGCCCTTTCCCGATGTAATCATTGGCATCCCCTTCGAGCCGGAAGGTAATTCCTTTGCACAGGAAAGCTCCAAAACTTTGTCCTGCCGTTCCCTGAAAGGTGCAATGTATGGTATCATCGGGCAAGCCAGCTTCCCCATATTTTTTTGAGATCTCACCGGAAAGCATGGCTCCTGTTGTGCGGTCCGTATTTCCAATTTTGTTTGAAATCCAGACTTTTTCCGCCCCGTTGATTGCCCTTTTTGCTTTGCGCATCAATTCAAAATCAAGGTGGTCTGATAAATTCCTTGCATTCGGATGCGTATTGTGCGTATCAAAAACACCGGCTTCTTTCGGTTTAAAGAGCAATCCTGAAAAGTCTATGTTTTTCATTTTCCAGTTGAAGCCCTCTTTATTCACTTCGAGCAGATCGGTTCTGCCAACGATATCCTCAAATTTTCTGAATCCCATTTCAGCCAGGTATTCCCTCACTTCCCGGGCCACAAACCTGAAATAGTTGATTGTATACTCTGCTTTTCCGGTGAACCGTTTTCTCAGTTTTTTATCCTGGGTTGCTATTCCTGCAGGACAGGTATTCAGATGGCATTTCCGCATCATGACACATCCCAGGACAATTAGGGCAACGGTTGAGAACCCGAATTCTTCAGCGCCGAAACATCCGAGGGTAACCACATCGCGGCCTGTTTTCAGCTGGCCATCAACCTGCAGTTTCACTCTGCCGCGCAGGTTGTTCATTACAAGTGTTTGCTGGGTTTCAGCGATCCCAAGTTCAACGGGTAATCCTGCATGTTTAATTGAACTGGCCGGGCTGGCTCCCGTACCCCCTTCTGCCCCGGCCAGGATAATGATATCGGAATACGCTTTGGCAACCCCGGCGGCTATCGTCCCGACGCCATTTTCAGCAACCAGTTTTACGGATACTTTTGCCTGTGGATTGGTTGCTTTCAGGTCATATATCAACTGGGCCAGGTCTTCAATCGAATAGATATCGTGGTGGGGAGGCGGCGAAATCAATGTGATTCCCGGAGTGGAATTCCGGAGCCGGGCAATAATTTTATTCACCTTGAATCCAGGCAACTGGCCTCCTTCACCAGGTTTGGCTCCCTGGGCGATTTTTATCTGCAATTCTTCAGCATTTACGATATAATGAGTTGTCACCCCAAACCGGCCTGAAGCGACTTGTTTTATTTTGCTGTTTTTCATGGTAGCAAAACGTGCAGTGTCTTCGCCACCTTCTCCGGTATTGCTTCTTCCGCCTATTGTGTTCATGGTGACAGCCAGCGCCTCATGTGCCTCCTTGCTGATGGATCCGTACGACATGGCGCCGGTAACAAAGCGCTTCATGATTTCTTCAACCGGTTCCACTTCCTCAACCGGGATAGGGTTCCGCTTCAGCTTAAAGCAACCCCGGATAAAGGTAGGTTTTGCATTTTGTTTATCAGAGAGGGCTGAAAACTCCTTGTATTTATTGTAATCGTTGGTCCGGGTCGACCACTGTAAGAGCCCGATTGTTTCAGGATTCCAGGCATGGTGTTCGCCATATTTCCTCCATGCATAATTCCCGCTGTGTTCAAGACGGAACGGTTCAGGAGTGATTTGAGGCTTCCAGGCTTCTTCGTGAAACATAACCGCTTCCCTGTAAATCTCTTCCAGGCCAATGCCTCCGATTTTTGATGCTGTCCCGGAGAAATACTTCCCTATGATCTCTTCCTGTATGCCAATGGCTTCAAAAATCTGGGCCCCATGGTAACTCCGAAGGGTAGATATTCCCATTTTGGATAGGACCTTGAGGAGTCCCTTGTCGATGGCTTTGATATAATTCTTCCGGGCCACCTTGTATTCCAGGTCGATTTTCCCTTCTTTCACCATGTAGTCAATGGCGGCAAAAGCCAGGTAAGGATTTATAACACTGGCTCCATAGCCGAGGAGCAGGGCAAAATGGTTGACTTCGCGCGGTTCCCCGGTCTCAACAATTAACCCGACCTGCATGCGTTTTTGTGCTCTGATCAGGTGGTGGTGCACCGCAGCAACTGCCAGAAGCGAAGGAATAGGTGCAAGATCTTTTGAAATTTGCCGGTCGGTCAAAATGATGTAATTCTTTTGATCATCCACCGCCTTTTCGGCATCAGCCAGCATCCGGTCCAGGGCTTTTTTAAATCCCTTCACTCCTTCTTTTACACGGAATACCATAGGAATGGTTTTGTGGGAAAACATTTCATCCTTGAGGTCTTTTATCTTTCCCAGGTCGGTGTTGGTAATAAGAGGACCGGTAAATTTAATCAGTCTGCAATGTTCGGGGCTTTCAATGAGAATATTTGAGTTTAGGGAACCAATATAATTGGTTAGGGCCATTACCAATCCTTCCCGTATAGGGTCAATTGGAGGATTGGTAACCTGCGCAAAATTTTGCTTGAAGTACTCAAACAGGCGTTTTGGCTTATCCGAAAATACGGCAGGCGGTATATCATTTCCCATGGAGCTGGTTGGTTCTGCCCCGGCAAGGCTCATGGGCCTTATCAATTCGTATAAATCTTCTTTTGAATAACCAAAAACTTTTGCATACACATCGAAATGCTCCATGGCCGAAGGAACCCGTTTTTTTACAACGATATCGCTCATCATGGTTCGGTTTTCCTTAAGCCACATCGCGTACGGATTTCGTTTACTGAGCTGGTCTTTCACTTCCTTGTCCGGAATGATGATTCCGAGTTGGGTGTCGAGGAGCAGAATCTTTCCTGGACGTAACCGCCCTTTTTCTTTTATCTCTTCCGGGGGAAATGTTTGCACACCCACTTCGGACCCCATTACGATGAGGTTATTTTTTGTGATCACATACCGCGAAGGGCGTAATCCGTTTCTATCGAGGGTTCCTCCGATATATCTCCCGTCGGAGAATACCATGGATGCCGGCCCATCCCAGGGTTCCATCAAGGTTGAATGGTATTCGTAAAAGGCCTTAAGGCTTTCCGGGATCGGATTTTTCTCATTAAACGATTCCGGGATCATCATACAGAGGGAATGAGGCAACGACCGGCCTGCCATGTGCAGAAATTCAAGCACATTGTCGAAGGATGCCGAATCGGATTTTCCGGGCTCAATCACCGGGAGAAGTTTATGTAGGTCTTCGCCGAAGAATTCCGATTTCATCAACGCTTCGCGCGCCTGCATCCACAACCGGTTGCCCCGGATGGTGTTAATTTCGCCGTTGTGGGCCACCAACCTGAACGGTTGTGCCAGGTCCCACGTGGGAAAGGTATTCGTACTGAACCTTGAATGCACCAGGGCTATGGCGCTTTTAAACTTTTCGTGGTGGAGATCCGGAAAATAATCGCTTAACTGCGCCGGTGTCAACATCCCTTTATAGATGATTGTTTTGGAAGAAAAGCTAGGTTGATAAAAACTTCTTTTTTGTTTAAGGTTGGACTCACGGATGGTTTTTTCCGTTCTTTTCCTTACGGTATACAATTTCCGCTCAAGGGCGTCCTGTTCCATATCGGCCTTAACAAATACCTGTCTGATGGTAGGTTCAGTAGTTTTTGCGATATCGCCCGGAGCCGAACTGTCGACCGGAACATCCCGGTATCCCACCAAAAAAAGTCCTTCCGCCTTGATGTTTCCAGTCAACACGTCGATACAGATGCCGGCTTCGTGTTCATTCTTCGGCAAAAAAATGAGGCCTGTTCCGTACCGGCCCTGTTCCCCTACTTCCATTTTCAGAACGTCCGTAATAAATTCGTGCGGAACCTGCATGAGCAACCCAGCTCCGTCGCCGGTTTTATTGTCGGCACTGGTAGCTCCCCTGTGCTCCATATTGAGAAGTACATCAAGCCCCTGCTGTATAATCTCATGCGACGGGTTCCCCTTGATATGAGCTACAAATCCAATTCCGCAACTATCGTGTTCATTTTTCGGATCGTATAATCCCCGGGCTCCTGGTATTCGCTTCATGCTCATCGTTCTTTTGTTTTTTTTCCTTTCTTACAATTCACCAGACAATCCCCAACCAAGGGGTTGGTTGGGGATCCATCGTAATTTTTACAATTGTAAGAAAATGATAAATAATTCTTACGAATTGATATCAAATATAGGATAAATGTGTCATTATTTCATTTTTATGGACTAAAACACATTTTAAATAACATAAAGTTAACCTTGGAAGGAGCTCTTGTGGTTTTACCAGTTCACTGGTTAAAGGATAAAGGCTAAGTCGTTAATTTTCGGATTGCTTCTTCCGCTTTCAGGAAATTGAATTCCGTCAGTATTCTGTTCTTTTTCTCTTTTATTTCACCGAGGCATAAATTTCCGATGCTTCCCTCATGGGTATGTGTTATCTTCTTTCCGGGATTGTATTTTCCATTGTAAATCATTTCACGCACCTGTTTATAGGCATCTCTGAAGGGAACACCGGCCTGAACCCTTTTATTCACCTCTTCCACGCTGAACAGGGAATCGTACTTTGAATCGTCGAGGATATTTTTTTTGACCGATATATTTTCCACGGTGAGCAGGGTTATTTCCATACAATTCATTAACTCATCGAAAGAGGGAAGGAAGATTTCCTTTATGATCTGGAAATCCCTGAAATAACCGCTGGGTAAATTGTTGGTGATTGTGATGATTTGCTGGGGCATCGCCTGCAGTTTATTGCATTTAGCCCGGATAAGTTCAAAAACATCAGGATTCTTTTTATGTGGCATAATGCTCGAACCGGTTGTAAACTCTTCAGGAAGGCTCACAAAATCAAAGTTCTGGCTCATAAACAGGCATCCATCAAAGGCAAACTTCGAAAGGGTTGAAGCTATATTTGCCAGGGCGTATGAAACGATTTTTTCTGTTTTTCCTCTGCCCATTTGCGCATAGACCACATTGTAATTGAGCGATTCGAATCCCAGAAGTTCTGTGGTCATTTTCCTGTTCAGGGGGAATGAGGAGCCATATCCTGCGGCAGACCCCAGGGGATTTTGGTTCACAATTTTATAGGCCGACAAAAGCAGTTGCAGGTCATCCGCCAGGCTTTCGGCATAGGCACCAAACCACAAACCAAAGGAGGAGGGCATAGCTACCTGAAGATGGGTATAGCCAGGCATCAGAACATCCTTGTTTTCGAAACTCTTCCGGATCAACAAGTCGGCAAGACCGGAACATTTCAAAGCTACCTCTTTGATCGCCTCCCGCATAAAAAGTTTCAGGTCTACCAAAACCTGGTCGTTTCGTGATCGGCCACTGTGTATCTTTTTTCCGACATCGCCAAGTGCTTCGGTCAGGTAGATTTCAATTTGGGAATGGATATCCTCAACCCCCTCCTCAATGACCAATTCGCGACGATCAGCCTTCTTATACAATGCTTTTAATTCGCCTTCGAGCCTGATCCATTCCTTGTTGCTTAAAAGGCCTACTGATTCGAGCATTTTGATGTGTGCCAGCGAACCGGCAATGTCAAATGGAGCAAGGGTTACATCCAATTCCCGGTCTTTGCCAATGGTAAATTTCTCTATGGCCTGGTTTAATGTTTTCTTCTTCTCCCAGAGTTTCATAATCAATCCATATAGTATTCCTGCAAAGATATCTTATTTAGGCAATCGGTGCTATTCATCCGGAAAAAAAGAACGATCTCACACCCGAACGGGAAAGAGGTTGAAAGAGATGCCTTTTCCTACGATGCATACATCAAAAACTCATAGCGTAAACCATCTCCCCGTCAAACTACGAGAAATGCATGGATCAAACACATTGTTGCAATAATACATTATTCTTTTTTTTAATTCATTTATTAATTATTTGTTAATTTATAAACGTATTTATAAGTATTTTGCTCTTTTTTATATGCTATTTCTATCTATTTATTTATTTTTGTTGTCACAATAACCAACCACAAAAAATGTGTTTTTATGAAAAAGATTGAAGCGATAATCAGAAAAACCAGGTTCGATGATGTTTCGGAAGCACTTCATGCTGCAGGCATCGAATTTTTCTCTTACTGGGATGTAAGAGGAGTTGGGCAGGCCCGCGAAGGGAGAGTCTATCGTGGGATTGCCTATGATACCAGCTCCATTGAGCGAACAAAACTTTCCATAATTGTCCGGGATAAAAATCTACAGAAAACCGTGGATGCGATTTTGGCTTCAGCCAGGACCGGGGAGATAGGCGATGGTAAAATCTTTATCATCCATATTGAAGAATCTTACCGCATCAGGACAGGAGAAAAAGGCGATGAGTCGCTGTATATTAAAGGAAAAGAAAAATAAAAACCCCTAAAAAATACGTCATGGAAGAAACATTACACGGATTACAAATGGGCATTGATACTATGTGGATATTAATGGCCGGATTTTTAGTTATGTTCATGCAGCCCGGCTTTGCCTTGGTTGAAGCAGGTTTTACCCGGGCCAAAAATACGGCCAACATATTGATGAAGAACATAATGGACTTTGCCGTAGGTTCTCTTTTATACTGGATAATTGGGTTCACCCTCATGTACGGCGATTCACTGGGAGGGTTGATCGGGATGCCGGATCTGTGCTTTCAAAGCGATGGGTACGGGGAGCATTGCTCCGATTATGCAAATCTTTTTTTTCAGACTGTTTTTGCAGCTACTTCCGCCACGATTGTTTCGGGGGCGATGGCAGAACGAACCGAATTCAAGGCCTATCTTATTTTCAGTGTTGTAATTACCGTATTCATCTATCCGGTTTCAGGGCACTGGACCTGGGGTGGAGGGTGGTTGAGCCAGCTTGGGTTTCATGATTTTGCTGGTTCATCCATCGTACACACGGTAGGAGCATGGGTAGGACTGGCAGGAGCATCGTTGATTGGTCCCCGTTTGGGAAAATACAAAAATGGAGGAAAGCCCCATGCCATTCCCGGCCATAACATGGTTTTGGGAGCCCTCGGGGTGTTTATCCTTTGGTTTGGCTGGTTCGGATTTAATCCCGGATCCCAGTTGGCTGCTTCCGGAACCGAAAATGCGGTTGCCATCGGCCACATTGCGGTAACCACAAACCTTGCTGCCGCAGCGGGTGCTGTGACGGCCATGTTCGTGTCATGGGTCCGTTACAAACGCCCGGCACTTTCCATTTCCCTGAACGGAGCCCTCGCCGGATTGGTGGCAATAACAGCCGGATGCGATGCCGTTAATCCGTCCGGAGCTGTTTTGATCGGAGCATTGGCTGGTTTTGTGCTTCCCTTCGCAGTGGAATTCTTTGATAAAATTTTAAAAGTTGACGACCCTGTCGGGGCCATATCGGTTCATGGGGTCAGTGGTGCATTAGGAACTCTTGCTGTCGGGCTTTTCTCAACCTCAGAAGGATTGTTCTATGGCGGTGGGGCCCAATTATTGGGTGTACAGGCAATCGGTGTCCTGGTTTTCTTTACCTGGGCATTTGGAACGGGCCTGATTCTTTTCTTTGTACTTAAAAAATTACAACTGCTTCGTGTTCCCAGAAGAATCGAAGAGGAAGGCCTCGATGTCTATGAACACGGAGAATGTGCATACAATTAAATTACCATGAGATGAAACACAAACTTTTTCTTCTGATCGTTTTAGGGGCATGTTTGACATTTTCGGAAGTCAGTGCCCGGGATGGTTCCTGGAATACCGGAATGGATCTGTACAGCAGCTTTGTCTGGCGGGGTGTCAAGTACAGCGGTCCTTCAGTACAGCCTTACCTGGAATATACAACAGGCGGATTTACCATCGGGTCCTGGGGTTCTGCCGGATTTGACGGTTTTCTGGAAACAGACCTGTATCTGTCATATGATTTAGGTTTTGGTATAAGCATTGGGATTTGCGATTATTATTACCCGGGAACATCATTTTTTGATTTCTCAACAATAACAGGAGCGCATGGTTTTGAGGTAAGCATGGGATATAAAACCGGAGGGTTATCCCTGGCAGGAAATTATATCCTCAATGCGGCCGGCGGAGCAGGAACTGCTGGTGGCGACATGTATTTCGAAATGGATTATTCATTTCCCCATATCAGCCTGTTTATCGGGGCCGGCAACGGATGGCATACTCCGGACGAAAAATTTGGGTTGGTCAATATGGGGATCAGCTCCCACAAAACCCTTCAGATAACCGAATCGTTTTCGATTCCTGTCCAGGGCAGTGTCATCCTGAATCCCACAACAGAACAGGTGTATATTGTGGCCGGCATTTCGTTATAGGTCCTCAGGAGTGCCTTTTTTTCAGTTCATTGGCTACATCCTCAATCCGGTACCCTTTGGCTGTTAATAAAACCATCAGGTGGTACAACAAATCACCGGCTTCATAGATCATGTTTTCATCGTCGTTTGCCAGGGCCCCAATAATGGTTTCTACAGCCTCTTCCCCCACCTTCTGGGTTATTTTGCGAATCCCTTCTTTAAACAGGGATGTAGTGTACGAGTCTGCGGGCATCTCCTTTTTCCGTTTCGTAATAAAATCCTGCAGGTACCTGAGAAATCCGATGTCGTTGGTATTCACCTCATCCCAGCAGGTATCGGATCCGGTATGGCAGGTTGGGCCCTCCGGATTGACTTTGATCAGAAGGGTGTCGTTATCGCAATCGGAAAGGATCTCCACCACATTCAGAAAATGACCGCTCTCTTCGCCTTTGGTCCAGAGTCTGTTTCTTGTCCGGCTGTAAAAAGTTGCTTTCCCCGATTCAAGGGTCTTTTGGTAGGCTTCCTGGTTCATAAAACCTAACATCAGCACTTTGCTCGTTTGTGCATCCTGGATGATAGCCGGAATCAATCCGTTGAGTTTTGAGAAATCGGGATTTTGTGGAAGTTCCATGTCTTGTATCTGAAATTTATTTACAAAGATGGGATAATTTTATAAACGTACAGGAATTCCCCTGGAATGAAGATATTGTTTTAACTGAGGAATGGGAATTTCCTTAAAATGGAAGATGCTGGCTGCCAGTCCTGCATCGGCTTTCCCCAGGGTGAAAACATCGACAAAGTGGTCCATGGTACCTGCCCCGCCGGAAGCGATGACAGGGATGTTCAACGATTCAGAGAGTTGTGCCAGTTGGGGGTTGGCGAATCCTTTTTTGGTGCCATCGTGGTTCATGGAGGTAAACAATATCTCACCTGCTCCGCGGTCTTCGGCTTCCGTAGCCCATGAGAACAACTCTTTCTCTGTAGGAATCCGGCCACCGTTAACCGTTACAGTCCAGTGGTTGTTTTTATCTCCCCGGGCATCGATAGCAACGACCACAAACTGGCTTCCAAAATGCAATGCCATGCGGTCGATCAGTTCCGGATTCCTCACTGCCGACGAATTGATGGTAATTTTATCCGCTCCGGCACTCAACAGCTTGTCTGCATCAGACAGTTCGCTGACCCCTCCGCCCACAGTGAAGGGAATGTTTATTTCACGGGCGATCCGTTTCACAAGTTCCACAAACGTTTTCCGGCCCTCATGGGTAGCCGTAATATCCAGAAAAACCAGCTCGTCGGCACCCTGCCCGGCATATACAGCCCCCAGTTCGACCGGATCACCAACCTCCCTGATGTTGATAAAATTGATCCCTTTCACGGTATGACCGTTCCGGATATCAAGACATGGTATAATACGTTTTGCAAGCATGCTGTTGTTACAAGTTACGGGTTTAAAGGATCGGGAATTTCAACACGAATACCTTATGCCTTTCAAAGGTTATATTTCTTTATTTCATGCAAACTGATTTTTCCTTCATAGATTGCTTTCCCGATGATTGCTCCGGGCACATTCATTTCTGCCAGTTTATAAATATCGTCCATCGAGACGATTCCCCCGCTGGCAATGATTTCAATCCCCGGAAATTCATTTAATAATTCCTGATATAGCTCAAACGAAGGACCTGAAAGCATTCCGTCCCGGTCAATGTCGGTAGCAATAACTTTCTTTACTCCTTTTTCAGAATAGCTTTTTATAAAATCAATTATGGGCCATTCGGTAGCTTCCGTCCAACCGCTGACTGCAATTTTACGCTCTTTTGCATCGGCACCAAGAATAATTTTTTCAGGCCCGTATTTTTCCAGCCAGGATAAGAATATTTCGGGCTGTTTGACGGCAATACTGCCTCCGGTAATCATGGATGCACCTGAATCGAAGGCTATTTCCAGGTCCTGATCCGATTTCAGGCCTCCACCGAAATCGATCACCAAATCTGTTTTTGAAGCAATTTTTTCCAGCACTTTGTAATTCACTATGTGTTGGGCTTTTGCTCCGTCGAGGTCAACCAGATGGAGGCGTCTGATGCCTGCATCCTCAAATCTCCTGGCCACCTTCAGGGGATCTTCATTGTACACGATTTTACGTTCATAATCACCCTGTGACAGGCGGACGCATTTTCCTTCGCTCAGGTCTATAGCCGGTATGATCTCTATTTTGTTGTTCACTTCTATAGAATTAATTTCAACCCTTGTATTCCTATTGGAATGTCATTTATATAAAATACGAAGGTATATTTTTACGGGATTATTTTTGCCGGAACATCATAATAAACATCCTCTTCGCCTTCTCCGTGTTTGCAACAAAGGAGAGCAGTGATTTTATAAACTTTCCAGCATCATTTTCAGTACAGCCTGTGCTGTAACTTCACGGTTTGCTGCCTGTTGAATCACAACCGAATCGGGTCCGTCAATCACCTCATCGGAAACCACCATATTCCTCCTGACCGGCAGGCAATGCATAAATTTTGCCTGGTTTGTGCGCGCCATCTTTTCAGCATCCACCATCCAGTTTCGGTCTCGTGACAATACCTGGCCGTATTGATTGTAGGAGGACCAGTTTTTGGCATAGATAAAATCGGCACCTTCAAATGCTTTTTTCTGATCGTATTCAACCTGCACATCTCCCAGGAACTCCGGTGCCAGTTCGTACCCTTCAGGATGGGTAACTACCAGCTGGTAACCGGTTTTGCTCATCCATTCCACGAACGAGTTGGCAACAGCCTGGGGCAACGCTTTGGGATGCGGAGCCCATGTAAGGACGACCCTGGGTTTTTCTGTTTTCCTGAGTTCTTCGATGGTAACCAGATCGGCATAGCTTTGCAGGGGGTGCCGGGTAGCTCCTTCGAGGCTCACCACCGGTACTCCTGCAAGCTCCACAAACTGAGTCAGGATCATTTCGCTGTAATCCTCATTCCGGTCCTGTAGCCGGGCAAAAGCCCGGACCCCAATGATATCGCAATAGGATCCGATTACAGGAATTGCTTCCCTGAGGTGTTCCGGTTTATCACCGTCCATTACCACACCGGTTTCTGTCTCCAATTGCCAGCTCTCCTCTCCCACATTCAGCACAATCGTATTCATTCCCAGGTTCATAGCAGCTTTCTGGGTACTCAGCCGGGTACGAAGACTCGAATTGAAAAACAGCAAAACCATGGTTTTATTCTTCCCAGTATGACGAAAGCCAAACCGGTTTTGTTTAATCTCCCTGGCCAGGTTTACTGCCTGTTTCAGGCTGTGAATATCGTTTACAGAAATAAAATGTTCCATCCTGTATCCTCTCTTTCAAAATGAAATTTATCTGGGGCGCACCTGCCCGTTCCCTTCAATGATCCATTTATAGCTAGTCAGTTCTTCGAGGGCCATTGGCCCGCGTGCATGGAGTTTCTGCGTACTGATCCCAATTTCTGCTCCCAACCCGAATTGGGCACCGTCGGTAAAGGCGGTTGATACATTGACGTAAATGGCTGCTGCATCCACAATTTTTTTAAATATTTCGCTCTTTTCTTTGTCTTCGGTTATGATTGCCTCGCTGTGTCCGGAACTGTACCTGGCAATGTGTGCCAGTGCTTCGTCAAAGCCATCAACGGTTTTGACCGACATCCTGAGGGACAGAAATTCTGTTCCGAAAGAGGTTTCATCGGCAGAACACAAAAGATCGTCCGGATACGTTCCCTTTACTTTCTCCAGGGCTTCTTCATCGGCGTACAGAACCACCCCATCGTTGGCAAGATTCACCGTGAGTTCCGGAAGATCATTCAACCTCGACCGGTCAATAACTAAACAATCAAGCGCATTACATACCGAAGGCCGTCGGGTCTTGGCGTTATAAATAACTTCCTTCCCAATACGTACATCGCCTGAATTTTCAAAATAGGTATGGCAGATTCCGGCCCCGGTTTCAATCACAGGAATCGAGGAATGCGTCCGCACAAAATCGATCAGCCCCTGGCTTCCTCTGGGAATGATCAGATCAATCCATCCCCGGGCATTTAACATGTCCTGTGTTTCCTCTCTTCCGGAACCAAGCAGACAAACAGTATGCGTATCAACCTGGTATTTTTCAAGAACAGTATGGATGACGGATACAATCGCTTCATTGGAAAAGATCGCATCGCTCCCCCCTTTCAGGATGCATGCATTCCCGGACTTCAGGCACAATGCGAACACATCAAAGGTAACATTGGGTCGGGCTTCATAAATGATTCCGATCACCCCAAACGGGACCGTAATCTTCCTGACAAACATCCCGTTATCATGTCTCCTTTCAGAAAGAATTTTTCCGACGGGGTTTTCCAGCTTTGCCACATTGTGTATATCCGCAGCAATGTTTTTAATCCGCTCGGCAGTAAGCTTGAGACGGTCGTATTTCGGATCAGCCGGATCCATCCGCGCAAGGTCTTTACGGTTCTCTGAAAGAATAAACTCCGTTTGTCTTTCTGCTTCTCCGGCAAGGCTTTCCAGAATTTGCTTCACCTCTTCCTCTGTAACAAGAGGTAATTTCCGGCTGGCCTCCCGTGTCTTTTGCAATGTATTTTGAATCTTCATATGTACGATACTTTATCCGAAATTCCAGGAAACACCAGGAATACAGCTCAGATTCCCTCCGGTTTGATGCCGTTATCCTCCACATACAAATAATCGTAATGGATAACCGGTTTCTGTTTAAGTTCCAGTTTTTCCTTTTTCAGATTATCCGAGTGATAGCAGGCTTTCCCCAATCCCACAAAATCGCCATTTTCCGTATAGATTTTCACCAGATCCCCTTTTTTAAATGATCCTTCCACCCGGGTGACTCCAACGGGGAGCAGGCTGACAGCCTTTTCTGAAAACAGGGCTTTGCATGCACCGGCATTGATGATCAATTTGCTTTTTGCAAAGGTATCGGAATAGGCAATCCAACGTTTCACATGGGACGGTACTTTTTTTTCGGGCACGAAAAAGGTCTGCTTTGCCTTTGCGGAAACATCCATAATATCCAAAAGGATATTCCCGGCAGATCCGTTGGCAATATGTACACCGATCCCTCCTTTTGCAACTTTCCGGGCAATCCGGCATTTGGTCAGAATACCTCCCCGTCCAAATTGTGATCTTTCACCCGCAGGAATACGTTCCGGATCAAAGCTGTCGTCCGAAATTTCAGGAATCAACTGAACCCCTTCTGTACCGGGAATGCCGTTATATATTCCATCTACATCGGTGAGGATGATCAAAGCCTGGGAATCTTCCATGGAAGCGATTAGCCCTGAAAGTTCATCGTTATCGGTAAACATCAGTTCAGTGATGGAAATGGTGTCGTTTTCATTGACGATCGGAACCACCCTGTTTTCAATCAATGTACGAATACAGTTTTTCATGTTCAGGTAATGGGCGCGGCTCGAAAAATTTTCCTTGGTTGTCAGGACCTGAGCACATGCAATTCCTTGTTCGTTGAAAAAATCGGCATAGCGGTTAATCAGCTTGACCTGTCCCAATGCAGCCCAAAGCTGGCGCGAAGAAACGGCATCGGACTTTTTCAGGGCAGATAGGACCGATCTGCCGGCAGCCACAGCTCCAGATGAAACCACAATCACTTCAATGCCGTGTTTATGCAAAAAGGAGAGCTGGTCCACAAGATGAGCCATACGCGAAACATCCAGGGTTCCGTCGGGCCGGGTAAGTATATTGCTTCCTATTTTTACGGTTATTTTTTTGTAGCGGAATTGCATCTTATTAAAATTGTATGCTTTTAGATGTATTTATCTCATTCTATTAATAATCTTAATGGTATTCGATGGAACTCGCCCCGGTTACTGCAATTTATTTATTTTGTTGTATGAAGCCAACAATCCCTGAATCAGGGATGAGCTGAATCCTTTGTGTTCCATTTCATTGAGGCCGGTAATGGTCACCCCCCGGGGAGTCGTTACTTTATCGATTTCCCTTTCGGGGTGATGTCCGGTTTGCATGATCAGCTCGGTAGCTCCTTTAACGGTTTGTGCCGTTATAAGCTGGGCTGTTTCGGCTCCGAAGCCGATTTCGATCCCCCCCTGCATAGCTGCCCGGATATACCGCAATGCGAAAGCAATTCCACAGGAGGACAAAACCGTTGCAGCGGCCATCAACTCTTCATTGATAAGAACTGTTTTCCCCAGATGATCAAACATCTCCATGACAAACTGTTTATGGGGTCCTGTATTCCCGTTTGCAGATATACAGGTCAGAGACTCCTGAAGCGAGATGGCTGTATTGGGCATTGCCCGGAAAATGGGAATGTGGTTTCCGGCTATCGCTTCCAGGTCTGTTATTCCCACCCCTGCCACAATGGAAATTAAGATCTTATCGGGTGTCAATTCTGCTTTTATATCCTGCACCACTGCTTTGTAATGGTAGGGTTTTACGGCCAGGATCACAACCCCGGCCTTGCTAACCACTTCGGAATTACAAACAGAAATGTTCACTCCTCCGGATGCTAATTCCTGGAGGGCTGTCTCTTTCGGATCGGACACATAGATATCCGAAGCTCCAACAAATTCTGATTTCAGGAGTCCGTTCACTATGGCACTTCCCATATTTCCGGCTCCGATAATTGCTATTTTTTTCTTTTCCATCGTTCCATATTGTAAAACATAACATCCAATTTGCTTTATTCACTCTGTAGAGCCCCCGAAAGGCTTCTGTGGGTCCACACCTTTTCAAAGGCTTCGATAAACAGGCCTGCCTGTTTTCGGCTCAAACAGAGGGGAGGCAAAAGCCTGATCACATGATCACCCGATACTCCGGTGAATATTTTATGCCTGGTCAGCATTTCCGAGCGAATTTCTTTTACCGTAT
>Ga0307422_1000350_pt1 | contig 26984 bp, 41 predicted proteins | sample SalMarWE160290MG_FD_202153 | JGI IMG/M metagenome (GOLD analysis project Ga0307422, IMG submission 202153) | Salt marsh sediment microbial communities from the Plum Island Ecosystem LTER, Massachusetts, United States - WE1602-90 | ecosystem: Environmental > Aquatic > Marine > Intertidal zone >...
ACAGTGGCTGATACGCATTTCCGTCTCGCCGCAGACCATAAGAGGCGAGTCGAGCAGCAGGTCGTAGGCGCGGGTGATGCTGCCTTCCAGCGAGTTTTCCACCGGCACCAGGGCAAAGGGGACATCGCCATTCTCCACCGCCTCAAAGACTTCGTCGATGGTATCATAGGGAACACCGCGGGTAGATTTCCCGAAGAAACGCAGGGCGGCCTCCTCGGTGTAAGCGCCCGGCTCGCCCTGGAAAGCCACGGCGACGCCCTGGATTTTCTTGCTGGCGCTGATTATCTGCCGGTAGATACTTTCAATATCGCCGGGGCTGATTTTCTCATCGCGGGCGAGGGCGCGCACGTGCTTGAGAACGCGCAGCTCCCTTTCCCTATCCTCGATAAGGCGGCTGGTCTTGTTCTTGCCTTTACCGATATCTTTAGAGATACTCTGCCGCTCGGCGATAAGCTCGACGATGCGGGCGTCTATCGTATCGATTTTCTTCCTTAAGTCGTCCAGTTTCATTTCAATACCCCCGGAATAAGGCCAGCCCTCATGGCGAAGTCGCAGAGCGTTACCGACATCATGGCGGCGACAACCGGCACGGCACGGGGGACGATGCAGACATCATGCCGTCCGCCGACTTTAATTTTAGTGTCTTTCATTTTTTCAATATCTACGGTCGACTGCTCCAGGGTGATAGATGCAGTTGGTTTTACAGCCACCCTGGCTACGATAGGCATACCGTTGCTGATGCCGCCGAGAATACCGCCGGCGTTATTAGTCGTAGTGACGATTTTGCCTTTCTCGATGGTAAAGGGGTCGTTATTTTCCGAGCCCTTGAGTCGAGCGGCGGTGAAGCCCGCCCCGAACTCCACGCCTTTAACGGCCGGTATGTCTGCGAGCGCTTTGGCCAACTCGCCGTTAAGGCTTTCGAAAATGGGCTCGCCGAGTCCGACGGGTACATTGAGAGCAACGCCCTCTACAATGCCGCCGAGGCTGTCCCCCTCTTTTTTCACCTTTTCTATCAGCGCCGCCATTTTAGTCGAAGCGACAGTGTCAGCACAGGCAAGGGGGTCTTTCAGCGCCTTTTTCGCTGTTTCTTCATAAGGTAGAGTACGAGCGTCAATACCGCCGATAGCCACCGTGTGGGCGAAGACCGAAATATCAATGGTCCTTAAAATTTTCGCGGCAACAGCACCTGCCATGACAAAAGCGGCGGTCATGCGGCCGGAGAAGATGCCCCCGCCACGCCAATCGTTAAAGTCGCCGTATTTAACCCGGGCGGTGAAATCAGCTTGACCGGGGCGCAGTTTCGACCTGATTGCCTCATAGGCCGAATCGTCAACATCTTCATTCATAATAAGCAGGCAGATGGGGGCGCCGGTGGTAAAGCCTCCAAGCGTGCCGGAAAGAATTTCTACTTTGTCTTTTTCACGCCGGGAAGTGGAAGCCGCCCCGGCACCGGCACGCCGACGGTCCAGTTGCGGCTGGATATCGGCGGCGGCCAAGGGGAGGCCGGCGGGACAACCGTCAACAACGACCCCGACACACCTGCCGTGGCTTTCACCGAAGGCGGTGATAGTGAACAATTTACCCAGACTGCTGCTCATCTACTTGTATCTCCCCACCAATTTTTTGAAAATCCTTCCAGAAATCGGGATATGTCTTGGCAACACATTCGGCGCCGCTGATAGCCACATTGCCCAGTGCCGAGCCCAGCACGGCGAAAGCCATAGCAATACGGTGGTCATCATGACTCCTAAGATTAATAGATTCCTGTGTGGCGCCGGCGAAAAATTCCGCCGCCGAAGGCGCCTCATCGAGAATCTCGTCGGCATCTTCATCATCCGTCTTCCAGAAAACGTTCATACCCTTGATAGTCAGGCGGTCCTCTTCCTCTCCGACTTCAATGCCCACCTTGGACAGGCCTTCTCTCATGGCAGACACACGGTTCGACTCTTTGAGGCGGGCACGGCGAATACCGATTAAGGTGCTGGTGCCTTTAGCCAGGGCCGCCAGCACCGCCATTGTGGGCAGCAGGTCAATGCAGTCGGAAAAGTCGGCGTGGATTGCTTTCAGCCGGCCGTGACCGATGGCAACATTACTCCCGGTAATCCTCACCCTGGCGCCCATGTTACGCAACATATCAATAATAGCACGGTCGCCCTGGAGGCTGGCGGTATTTAAGTTCTGGACCACCACGCCCTCCTCGGATATTGCCCCAAGTGCGAGGAAATACGAAGCCGACGACCAGTCTCCTTCTATCTTGATATTAGTCGGCTGGTATCTCTGGCGCAGGACGATGAACATATTACCTTCCCGATGTACATTTATCCCGAACTGCTTGAGACACCGGAGCGTCATAATGACGTAGGGCTTGGATGTCAACGGGGTGGTTAACTTGATGCTGACCGCCTTGGGAGCAAAGGGGCCTATCAGCAACAAGGCGGAAATAAACTGCGAACTGACATTGCCGGCGATTTCCGTTATGCCGCCTTTGAAATCGCCTCCCTCGACGGTTACAGGCGGAAGTCCCGTTTTCTCCGACGAGGCTTTAACTCCCATTTTTACCAGAGCATCAACAAGCGTGCCTATAGGCCTGCGGCTAAGCAAGGGCCCGCCTACCAGCCTGTGACGACCGGGGATAAGAGCACAGAGGGCGGTCATAAACCTCAAGGTAGTGGCCGATTCTCCACAGTCGAGGTCGCCATTATGGACGCGGAACTTGCCGCCGGTGACTTTCCAGACATCGTCCTCGCGGCGGATAACCGTACCCAGTTTCGTCAGGATATTCAGGGCGGCGAGTGTATCATCACTGACCAGCGGATTGACAATCTCGCTCTCACCCTGGCTCAAGGCGGCACACACCAGCGCCCTGACAGTCAGGCTTTTAGAGGAAGGCACCCACACGCCCCCGGTAACGCTACTTCTGCCGACGATTACCCTCATAGTCCTTTAGCATCTCCAGCACTTTAGTCACAACACCCTCAATATTGAGGCGGGACGTATTCACCATGATATCCGCCGCATGGGTATAAAAGGGGCGGCGCAATTCAAGCAGTTTTTTAATCTCCTGCGCGCGGTCGGCCACATTCAGCAGCGGCCGGCCATCCTTATCAAGCGCCGTCCGTCTTAAGATTACCGAGGAAGAAGCGGTCAGGCATATTATAACGCTTTCCTTTCTCAAGCGCTCAATGTTTATTGTATTAAGAACGACGCCGCCGCCGCAAGCGATAACGACATTCTTTTGATTCGATACTCCCCTTACAGCCTCTATTTCAAGCTCGCGGAAGCGAACCTCACCATCACGGCTGAATATATCCGGGATAGGCATGCCGGCCTTCTTTTCAATCAGGGCGTCCAGTTCGACGAACTTTTTACCGAGTTTTTGCGCCAGCGCTCTGCCCACCGCCGTCTTGCCCGTGCCCATAAAGCCGATAAGGGCGATGCTAGTCTTCATGACGCTCCAGCATTTTTACAGCTTCCTGCCGCATTAGGTCAACCGGCGCAGCTTTACCCGTCCATTTCTCGAAAGCCAGCGCACCCTGCCAGGCGAGCATATCAATGCCGCTGATGGTCTGGACACCGGCGGCCGCGGCTTCCTTGAGGAGCCTGGTTTTAAGCGGATTATAAACGATATCAAAGACCACCGGGACTTTTTCCAATAATGGGGCGGGGACGGGGCTGTCATTATCCGCCGGGGACATACCCACGCTGGTGGCATTAACCAGGAGGTCGGCGCCGGGCAGCACTTTAGCGATATCACCGAGTTCAAAGACTTTCACTTCCTTATTAAGGTCGTCAAGGATAAATCGAGCGATATTTTCCGCCCAGTCCAGCTCCTGCCGTCGATTCAAAATAGTCAGGCGGGCGTCTTTTTCCGCCAAGGTGTAGGCGATGGCGCGGGCAGCGCCACCGGCACCCATCAGAACGACGTTTTTACCCTGCGGACTGAAGCCCTGCTCCAGCAAGACGCGGTAAAAACCATCGCCATCGGTATTATAGCCCCGCAATTTCCCGTCTTCATTGACCACGGTGTTGACGGCGCCGATTTTCTCCGCCAGGGGGTCGAGGCCGTCCAGGAGGGGCATAACCGCAACCTTGTGGGGGATAGTAACGTTAAAGCCGGCCACGTTCAGGGCATTGAGACCGGCCACGGCCTGCGGCAGCTGCTCCGGGGCGACACGGAAAGGTATATAAAGATAGTCCAGTCCCATTTTTTGAAAGGCGGCATTATGCATCGCCGGGGACATGGTATGCTCCACAGGGTCGCCGATGATGGCGCAGATTTTAGTTTTACCGGAGACTATCATTTTCACCTTTTCTTTTTAGTTAATATCGCTATGTATGGGGCGTATCCGGAATCGATTTTCGTCTTTAAAATAATCGTAAATCTCATGCCCGAAGGCATCCTGCTTGTCCGTCAGCATATAATCACCTGTTCAACATCCTGTAGATGTCTCTCAAGTCCGCGGCGGTTATCTGCCCTGCCGCCGATTCTCTACCCTCACTAACCGAGGCATAGGTCAGGTAGCCTCCCACCAGCGGGCAGAGCACCCTGGATAACTGCCCCTCTGCACCCATGGCGAAGGAGATGATATTTGTCTCCGTAAATTCAGCTATTAACTGAAGCACGGCTAAGTTATCGGTGTATTTACGGGCGGTGGTAATGACCTTACAGATGCCAGCGCCGGCCGCCAGCTGGTTGATAACTACCTGGCGCAGCCTGTCCAGCGGCGGGGTGCCCTTAACATCATGATAGGATACTATGCATTCCGCCGTACCCTTGATTTCATCGACTATTCCGGCGGCATCCGGCGTCGCCAGCTCAATATCGATAATGTCCGCCCCGAGTTCCACAGCGCTGCGGAGTTCCTTGATTCTGGCTGCTTCACTGCCGTCCCACTTCCCGCCCTCTTCAGTCCGGCGGTTGCAGGCTATCCACGGCTTTTTAAGGCGCGCCGCCACATCACGCCAGCGCTTCCCTATGAGGTCGATACGCACCTCATAAAGGTCGACCAGCGGCTCGACACTTTCCAGAGCACCAATATCGGTGTTTACAACAGCAGCGCAGATTCTAGGCGGATTGCCAGCCAAACAACACCTCCCCGATAAGCCCGGCAGTAACTTTATCACTGACAACGGCATTACCGAGCGACTTCAGCATCACGAAGATAATTTTACCATCGCGGACTTTTTTGTCATGCCTGATAAGGTCGAGCAGTTTTTCCTTTTCGTCGCGGTTAAGCTCCGGCAGCTTCACGGGCAGTCCTGCCTGGCCGATAACCGCTTCCAGCTTCATAGCGTCTTCTTCATTAAGCATATCGAGGCGACGGGATATTTTAGCCGCCGCAACCATGCCCATAGCTACCGCCTGACCGTGCTTAATTTGGAAGTCGGTGACGGCCTCAACTGCATGCCCGACCGTATGGCCGAAGTTCAGTATTCTCCTTGAATCCGACTCCTTTTCGTCGGCTTCCACGACAGATGCCTTGATACGCACGTTTTTATCAAGGATATTTTCCAGCACCGCCGTATCCAGCTGCATAGCCATCTCCATATTCTCCTCGAGGAAATCGAATAATCCCCGGTCTTTGATAGCAGCACACTTGATAATCTCCGCCATGCCGTTGCAAAGCTCTTCCCTGGGGAGTGTCTTGAGGGTATCCAGGTCAGTGACAACCAGGCTGGGCTGGTAAAAAGCCCCGACCATGTTTTTTAAATTGAGGTGGTCGACGGCTGTCTTGCCGCCGATACTGCTATCAGCCATGGCCAGCAGCGTGGTCGGTACCTGAACCAAGGGGACACCGCGCATATAGGTGGCAGCGACAAACCCGGCCAGGTCGCCGATAACGCCCCCGCCCAGCGCCAGCACGGGAGAAGTCCTCTCGGTAAAAGCCTCTGCCATTCTCTGGTAGAGTCGGCCGGCATTAGCCAGAGTCTTCTGCTCCTCGCCCGGGGGCACTTCCAGGACGGTTACCTTGAAGCCGGCAGCAGACAGGCCGCGTTCCAGCGCATCGGAATAAAGTCGCCTGACGGTTGTATCCGTGATAATAACAGCATTGCCGGAGAAATCCCTCTCTTTGAGCCACAGTCCTACACGCGGCAGAAGGTCGGACCCGATGGCTATTTCATAGCTGTTTTTACCGAGTTCCACTTTGACCTTTATCATTTATGTAATTTTACCTTTACTAATCGTGTATTGCAATAACATCTAAAAGTAGATTTCCTAACATAATCAGTATGACTTATCTACCTACAATAGAATTACGAACAAATTATGTAAATAATTACTATGTGAAGATGTTGACAGACAGTATCAAGATATGTTACATTTAATGTTTGGTACTGAAGAATTCAGTAAAAGTAGATAGATTGAGCTGAACAACCTCTTTCTATCACATTACAAGAATTCGCAATGGATGGGCGTTAGCTCATCCATTATAATTGTAAGGGGGGCAGAAAAAGTTAATGCCAACGATTAATCAACTGGTCAGAAAAGGGCGTAAAAAATCTGTTACCAAGGACAAGACACCAGCACTAAGGTTTATTTACAACTCGCTCAAGAACCGTATGACCAGGGGCAAGAGCTCGCCGCAAAAACGGGGCGTTTGCGTACAGGTCAAGACGACTACTCCCAAGAAGCCCAACTCCGCCCTGCGCAAGATAGCCAAGGTGCGGCTGACCAATCACATCGAGGTGACCGCCTACATTCCCGGAGAAGGCCACGAATTGCAGGAACACTCGGTGGTATTAGTCCGGGGCGGGCGCGTACCGGACCTGCCTGGCGTACGCTACCACATTATCCGCGGGACGATGGATACGACCGGTGTAGCCAACCGTAAGCAGAGCCGCAGCAAGTACGGCGCCAAGAAAGGCAAAGCGAAGGCTGTCGAAGCGGAAGCTGAAGATTAAGAGGAAATAGTATGGCCAGAAGAGCAAGAGCAGAGAAAAAGGAGATAATACCCGACGCCAAATACCGCAGCATTACGGTATCAAGACTGATTGTGAAAGTGATGGAGCGCGGCAAGAAAAGAACCGCGGAAAAGATAGTTTACAACGCTTTAGAGAAGCTGGGCCAGCAGGTCTCTAAAGACCCGGTGACAGCGCTGGAACAGGCGGTAAAAAACGCTACGCCCTTACTCCAGGTCAAGCCGAGGCGCGTTGGCGGCGCTACCTACCAGGTACCGGTCGAGGTCATGCCCGACCGGGGACTTTTCCTGGCTCTTACCTGGCTGATAAAGTCGGCACGGGCAAGAAAAGGCAAGGCAATGAATGAAAAGCTGGCCGATGAGCTTACCGAGGCCTTCCAGGGACAGGGCACCACGATTAAAAAACGAGAAGATACGCATAGAATGGCCGAGGCAAACCGTGCCTTTGCGCATTACAGGTGGTAAAGAGAACTGGTGATTAATAACAGTGTTAAATTAAAAAACAATAAAATGGCAGCAGGAGAGAATAAAGTGTCCAGGGAATTTCCTCTGGAAGATATTCGGAACATCGGCATTATAGCCCATATCGATGCCGGCAAGACGACCGTCACCGAGAGGGTACTTTATTATACCGGCCGTACCTACAAACTGGGCGAGGTGCACGAGGGCACCGCAGTCATGGACTGGATGGACCAGGAACGGGAACGCGGCATTACGATTACGGCCGCGGCCACGACATGCTACTGGCGCGAGCACCGTGTCAATATTATAGATACGCCGGGACATGTGGATTTCACCGCCGAAGTCGAGCGCAGCTTAAGAGTTCTCGACGGCGGCGTAGTTGTTTTCGACGCCGTATCCGGCGTCGAAGCGCAGTCGGAAACGGTCTGGCGACAGGCGGACAGGTATAAAGTACCGCGTATATGTTATGTCAACAAAATGGACCGCATCGGCGCCAGCTTCGACCGGACGGTCTCCATGATAGAAACTCGCCTGCAGGCCAATCCCCTGCCGATACAGCTTCCTTTAGGTTCCGAGGAGAATTTTTACGGAGTGGTCGATTTAGTCGAGAATAAAGCGTGGCGTTACAATAACGACCCGGACGCAGGGCCGGAAGAAATGCCGATTCCTGAAGATGAAATCGACAGGGTTAACGAAGCCCGACAGCATTTAATTGGAAAAATCGCCGAACATGACGATGCATTAATGATAGCCTTTATAGAAGGGCACCATGTAGAGCCGGAAGAATTAAGAAAAGCCGTGAGAAGGGTAACCCTTAATATCAAAGGCGTGCCCGTTCTCTGCGGCAGCGCCCTGAAAAACATGGGCATGCAAAAGCTCCTCGACGCCGTCGTGGACTATCTTCCCTCGCCGCTGGAAGTCCCGCCGGTCGAGGGCAACGAGACCAAGACCGGCAATAAAGTCACCCGTGAAGCCAGCGATGACGCCCCGTTTTCCGCGCTGGCTTTTAAAGTGGTCACCGACCCCTTCGTGGGGAGGCTGGTCTATTTTAGAGTCTATTCCGGCAGGGTGAAGGTGGGGGCACAGGTCTATAATCCCATCCGCGAGAGGCCGGAACGCATCGGGAGACTGCTCCTGATGCATGCCAATCACCGCGAGGACATTACCCAAGCCGATACCGGCGCCATCGTGGCTACACTGGGACTGAAGAATACCTTTACCGGCGACACACTCTGCGAACCTTCCAAAGCTATTCTGTTAGAATCAATCAGCTTTCCCGAACCCGTAATTTCCGTTGCCATCGAGCCCAATACCAGGGCCGACCAGGATAAAATGGGCTTAGCCCTGATTAAACTCACCGAAGAAGACCCCACCTTTAAGGTTGTTTATAATGAAGAGACCGGCCAGACGGTTATTTCCGGCATGGGCGAGCTTCACCTGGAAGTTCTCACCAGCCGACTTATCCGCGAATTTAACGTCGGCGTTAAAGTAGGCCGGCCGCGCGTAGCCTATAAAGAAACGATTACCGAGACGGTCAAGGTGGAGGGCAGATTCGTGCGGCAGAGCGGCGGCCACGGCCAGTACGGCGTGGTCAACGTGACATTCGAGCCGCAGTCGCGCGGCAAGGGCTTCGAGTTTGTCAATTCCATCAAGGGCGCGGCGATACCGCGGCAGTTTATCCCGCCGGTCAAGTCCGGCATCCGAGAGGCCATGGAGACCGGCGTGGTGGCGGGCTATCCGGTGGTTGACATTAAAGCCACCCTTTACGACGGCAGCTACCATGATGTAGATTCTTCCGAACTGGCTTTTAAAATGGCCGGTTCGATTGCTCTAAAAGACGGCATTCAGAAAGGCAAGCCCGTCTTACTTGAGCCGATAATGAAACTGGAAGTAGTGACACCGGAGCAGTTCCTCGGGGACGTCATCGGCGACCTCAATTCAAGGCGCGGGCACATCGGCAAGATAGACCCCCAGGAAGACACCTTCGTTATTCACTGCCTGATTCCCATGGCGGAATCCTTCGGGTACGCCACGAGCCTGAGGTCGCTGACCCAGGGACGGGCGACGCACTCGCTGGAATTCCACAGCTACGAGAAACTCCCGCAGGAAAAAGCGGACGAAATTATAGAAAAGGCTGTAGGCAAGAAATATGGCTAAACAGAAAATCCGCATTAAGCTAAAGGGATACGACCACAAGGTAGTTGACCTATCGGCGCGGCAAATCCTGGAAGCAGTGGAAAGCACCGGAGCAGTGGCGGTGGGACCGGTCCCGCTGCCAACGCACATCCAGAAATTCAGCGTCATTCGCTCCCCGTTTATCGATAAGGACTCGCAGGAGCAGTTCGAAATCAGGACGCACAAACGCCTTATCGATATCGTCGAGACGACGTCCAAGACAATCGACGCGCTGACCAAGCTGAACCTGCCCTCCGGGGTAGAAATAGATATCAAGCTGTAATTTTGAATGGTGAAGTCATGACTTTAGGAATTATAGGCAAAAAGCTGGGCATGACCCAGGTATATGACAAGAGCGGTAAGAGCGAGGCCGTCACGGCTATCGAAGCCGGCCCCTGCACGGTGATGCAGGTAAAAACTATGGAAAAGGACGGCTACAGCGCCGCTAAACTGGGGTTCGGCGAAGCTAAGCAGTCAAAGACCGGCGGCAAGAAGGGCAAGAGTAAAGATAAAGGGCCGGTCAAGTTCAAGTACCTGCGTGAATTCACGCTGGACAACAGCCCGGAAGTGGAAGAGGGCCAGAAAATAGACGTCAGTCTGTTCAAAGCCGGGGATATCATCGATGTTTCCGGAATATCGAAGGGCAAGGGCTTTGCCGGAGTGGTGAAACGCCATCATTTCAAGGGCGGCCCCAAGACCCACGGCCAGTCGGACAGGTGGCGCGCCCCCGGTTCCATAGGCTCCACCTCCAGCCCGGGTCGCGTCCTCAAAGGACTGCGCATGGCAGGCCACATGGGAAACGAGCGCGTGACGGTAATTAATCTAGAGGTTTACGAGGCCGACCCCGCCCGAAACCTCTTGCTGGTAAAGGGCGCGGTGCCCGGCATGACCAACGGACTGGTAATGATAAAGAAGTCCAAGAGGGAGAAGAAGTAAGGTGAAGATCCCGGTTTACAACCTTTCCGGAGAGGAAGTCCGGAAGATTGAAATAAGCGATAAAGTCTTCGGCGTGCCGTTTAACGAGGCCGTTGTCCACCAGGTAATGGTGGGTCTGCGGGCCAACGCCCGTCAGGGAACGGCTTCGGCCAAGACCCGCGGCGAGGTGGCCGGCAGCACGAAGAAACTCTACCGGCAGAAGGGCACGGGCTCCGCCCGGGCCGGCAGTAAAAAATCGCCGACGCGGAAAGGCGGGGGAGTTACCTTCGGGCCAAGACCGCGGGACTACCGGCAGGCGATACCCAAAAAAATACGCCACCTGGCCTTGCGGTGCGTCCTTTCCTCTAAAGCGGGGGAGGGCGATTTGAAAATAATCGATGCCTTTGGTTTCAAGGAGGCTAAGACCAAGAAAATGATAGAAACACTGGCGGCGCTGGGGATTGATTCCTCCGCCCTCATCGTGACACAAAAGTCAGAGGGAAACGTCATCCTGTCATCGCGTAATATACCGAAAATCGCCACAACCCCGGCCAGCGTGCTAAATATTCTGGATATCCTGTCCCATAAAACGCTGCTGATGACTGAGAAAGCGGTACATAAGGCGGAAGAGCTGTGGGGCAACGGGGCGAAACAAGGGGGGAAAGATGCATCTGTTTGAGGTGCTGCGCCGGCCGCTGATTACGGAAAAGAACACGGCGCTGCAGGTTTTGAATAAATACGCCTTTGAAATTGCCCACGGCGCCAATAAGATGATGATAAAAGACGCCGTGGAAAAGGCGTTTAAAGTAAAGGTCACGGGAGTTAACGTGATCACCATGCAGGGTAAGACCAAGAGGATGGGGGGCCGCATCACGCGTTCCAGTCCCTGGAAAAAAGCGATTGTCACCCTGCAGACGGGCGATAAAATCGAGTACTTTGAAGGTGTTTAGGATGAAAGGGGAAGCCAGGTGGCTATAAAAGTATATAAACCAACCTCTCCAGGCCGACGGAACATGACCGGCTATACTTTCGATGAGATTACGAAGACCAAGCCGGAGAAGTCGCTGGTGGTGGCCAAGAAAAGTAAGGCCGGGCGTAATTTCCGCGGTAAAATCACCGTGCGCCACCGGGGAGGCGGGGCAAAGAGAAAACTGCGGATTATCGATTTCAAACGTAATAAATTCGATATTCCGGGCAAGGTCGCGGCCATAGAATACGACCCCAACCGAACGGCACGTATCGCCCTGATACACTACGTGGACGGGGAAAAACGCTACATCATCGCTCCGGTGGGTCTGAAGGTCGGCGACATGATATTATCCGGCAAAAACGCCGAAATTAAGCCGGGCAACTCCATGCCCATGAAAAATATGCCCACGGGCATCGAGATACACAACATCGAGGTACAGAAAGGCAGGGGCGGCCAGCTGGTACGCAGCGCCGGAGGCTCGGCACAACTGATGGTCAAGGAAGGCGAGTATGTCTTGCTGAAGCTGCCTTCAGGTGAAATCCGCCGCATCCTTAGCGACTGTATCGCTACCATCGGGCAGATAGGCAACATGGAGCACCAGACCATCAGTCTGGGCAAGGCCGGACGCAAGCGTCACATGGGGTGGCGGCCGACCGTAAGAGGTTCCGCCATGAGCCCGCGCGACCATCCCCACGGAGGGGGTGAGGGGCGCTCACCGGTGGGTCTGCCCGGCCCTAAGACGCCCTGGGGCAAACCGGCCCTCGGCTATAAGACACGCAAACCGAAGGCTTCCGATAAAATGATAGTCAAGCGCAGAGGCAAATAGGCGCATAAAGAGGAAAAATGTCAAGATCAACTAAAAAAGGACCAGCAGTTAACGAAAAGCTGGCAAAAAAGGTGGACGCCGCGATACGTTCCGGCCAGAAGACCGTCATAAAAACGTGGGCCAGGAGTTCCACCATACTGCCGCAGATGGTAGGGCTTACCATCGGCGTGCATGACGGACGCAGGCACGTGCCTATCTATATCAATGAAAACATGGTAGGCCACAAGCTGGGCGAGTTCGCCCCGACCCGCATGTTCAGGGGACACGGGACTAGAGCGGATAGAGATTAAACCGGGATAAGGCATAAATTACATGGAAGTTAAAGCTACAGCGAAAGACACCGGATTGCCAGCCGGCAAGGTACGTCCGCTGGCGGACATGGTGCGGGGTAAAAGAATCGACGAGGCATTAAGCCTGCTCCAGTACACTCGTACGCCCAAGGCAAAATACCTCGCGAAGATAGTGAAATCAGCCGTGGCTAACGCGGAAAACAACTATCAACTCGACCCCGCCGACCTTAAAATAACGAAAATATACGTGGATGTCGCCCCGAGCTTACGACGCTACCGGCCGCGGTCGAGGGGAAGGGCAAATCCCATACGTAAACATTCCAGCCATATCACAGTGATAGTTGCGGAACAGGAGGGTTAATTGGGACATAAAGTTCACCCAGTAGGGTTCAGAATCGGAGTCATCAGAGACTGGAAGTCCAAGTGGTACAGCGAGACTCATTACGCCGAGTTCGTCCATGAGGACAATAGACTCCGGAAAACAATCATGTCCAAGTATCCCGACGCCGCTATTTCACTGATAGAAATCGACCGGCAGGCCAAGGACATTACTATCACCCTGTACACCGCCCGACCCGGCATTGTTATCGGGAGGGGCGGCCAGCGCGTCGATGAGATGAGGCAGTTCCTAGAAGGGCTTATCGGGAAGAAGATACGCCTGAACATACAGGAGATACGCCAGCCGGAACTGGACGCCTACCTGGTGGCAAAATCGGTGGCGGAACAGATAGAGCGCCGGGTAGCTTACCGGCGTGCCATGAAACAGGCTATCTTCCGCACTATGCAGTCGGGCGCCAAAGGCATAAAAATTAGCGCCGCCGGCAGGCTGGCAAATGCGGAAATCGCCCGCCGCCAGACACTGCACGAGGGGCAGGTGCCTCTCCATACGCTACGGGCCGATGTCGATTACGGTTTTACCGAGGCGCGTACCACGCTGGGGCGCATCGGGGTGAAAGTCTGGATATACAAGGGGCAGATACTGCCCGAATTGAAGATAGCCGAAGCCGAAGAAAAACCTGCCGAAGAAGAGGCTGAGATGGCCGAAGCCGCGGCAATAGAGGAAAAACCGGCTAGAGTCGAAGCAAAACCGGCGGAAGCAGCGGAGAAAGAAGCCGCTGTAGCTGAAGAAAAGCCGGTGGAAGAGGTCGCTGCCGCAGAGACAAAAGAAAAACCTGTAAAAGCGGCTAAAGCGGCCCCTGCCAAAGCAGAGGCAAAGCCGGCTAAAGAGGTCGCTGCCGCAGAGGTAAAAGAAAAACCTGTAAAACCGGCCAAAGCAGCCCCTGCCAAAGCAGAGGCAAAGCCGGCTAAACCAAAAGCTAAAAAAACCGCCAAAAAAGCGGAGACGAAGGAACCGGCAGCTAAAGTAACCAAGGCGAAAGCGACCAAGACAAAGTCTGCGGAGACTAAAGCACAAAAGCCAAAAGCAAAAGCTAAGGCAGAAAAAACAGAAAAGGAAAAAGCGCCAGCCAAGAAACCGCAGAAGGAAGCAGCTGCCGCAAAAACAAAGAAGGAAACATCCAAGAAAACCAAGACTGTAGCCAAGAGTAAGAGAGAGGCAAAGGATGCAGCAGCCTAAACGAGTTAAATACCGCAAGTCTCAAAGGGGCAGTCGTACCGGGATAGCCAGTTCCGGCAATTCCGTAAGCTTCGGGGAATACGGGCTGCAGGCGCTGGAATCGGCATGGTTGACCAGCGCACAGATAGAGGCGGCGCGGCGCGCCATCACGCGACATATCCGCCGCGGCGGCAAGGTATGGATACGCATTTTCCCGGATAAACCGGCCACTAAAAAACCGGCGGAAACACGCATGGGCAGCGGCAAGGGACTGCCCGACCACTGGGTAGCCGTCGTTAAGACCGGCCGGGTTATGTTTGAAATGTCCGGGGTGGGGGAAAAGGTGGCCAAAGACGCCATACGGCTGGCCGCGCATAAACTGCCGCTGAAAAGTCGTTTTATTCAAAGAGAAACTTATGCAACGCAAAGCAGCGGAGAGGCGAAGTAAGGAGTTAAAGTGCCAGACCTGAAAGAATACAGAAATATGAACCCCACAGAACTGAACAAAGAACTGGAAGAATCGCACCAGGAACTGTTTAACCTCCGCCTTCGCGTATCCACCAAGCAACTGGCCAACCACCGCGAGGTGAGGAGGGTAAGGAGAAAGATTGCCCGCCTGAAAACGCTTTTATCGGAAAAAGAGCTGGGAATCAGATAGGATAAATATTATGGAAACAAAACGTAAAATCAGGTTCGGCAAGGTTGTAGGCGATACGATGGATAAAACGGTCATCGTCGCCGTCGATACAACCAAGCGCCACCCGCTTTATAAGAAGACCATCCGGAGGGTCGTGAAATACTATGCTCACGATGAAAAGAACGAGTGTAAAGTCGGCGATACGGTGAAACTCGAAGAGACCCGCCCTACCTCCAAGCTTAAGAGATGGCGTGTGGCAGAAATAACGGTCAAGGGGAAAGTTGCCGAGATTAAACCGGAAGAAATTACTAGCTAGGATTTTGGTGAAACAGACATGATTCAGATGAACAGCAGGCTAAAGGTCGCGGATAATTCCGGAGCGCGGGAGATTATGTGTATCAACATCCTGGGCGGCAGCCGCAGGAGATATGCCTATCTCGGTGACACGATTGTCGCCACGGTAAAAAAGGCGATACCCAACGCGGTGACGAGGAAAGGCGATGTGGTGCGGGCGGTGGTAGTACGCACTGCTCATCCCTACCGCAGGATTGACGGCTCGTATATTAAATTCGATGAAAACGCGGCCGTTATCCTTAGCGATAAAAATAATCCCAAGGGCACCCGCATTTTCGGGCCGGTGGCCAGAGAGCTAAGGGAGAAGCAGTACACCAAGATAGTATCGCTGGCGCCGGAGGTATTATAAAAGCAGAGGCAATTATGAACATACACAAAGATGATAACGTGCTGGTTATCGCGGGGAAGGATAAAGGTAAAAAGGGGAAAGTACGCTTTGCCTATCCTCGTAAACAGCAGGTGATTATCGAAGGCATAAACTTTATTAAAAAGCACTCTAAAGCCAGAGGAGCCGTTAAGCAGGCAGGCATTATCGACCTGGAAGCGCCACTGGATGTTTCCAACGTGATGTTTGTCTGCGGCAAGTGCAACAAACCGGTACGCGTCGGCATGCAGAAGCTGGAGGACGGCCGCAGCGTAAGATACTGCCGTTCCTGCGGCGAGGTGATTGATTAAATGGCCAGACTGAAAGAAAAATACCGCGAAGAAGTGATACCCCGCATGATGGAAATCTGCGGCTATAAGAACATCATGCAGGTGCCATCCGTGGAGAAAATAGTGGTCAATATCGGCCTGGGTGAAGCCATTGCCAACGCCAAGGCGCTGGAGTCGGCGGAGGCCGACCTGATGGCGATTACCGGCCAGCATGTGTTGACTACGCGCTCCAAGAAGGCCATCGCCAACTTCCGGTTAAGAACGGGAATGCCTATCGGGCTAAAGACGACGCTACGGGGCAAGCGCATGTGGTTCTTCCTTGACAAGCTGGTAAATGCGGTGCTGCCCCGCATGCATGAATTCCAGGGTGTTTCGCCGGACTCTTTCGACGGGCGCGGCAATTTTACGCTGGGACTTAAGGAGCAAATCCTGTTCCCTGAAATAGAATATGACAAAGTCGATAAAATACGCGGCATGGAAATATCAATTATTACTACAGCCAAGACCGACGAGGATGGAAGGCACCTGCTCGAACTACTCGGCATGCCTTTCGCCAAGGATGGAGAGAGTTAACCATGGCTAAAAAATCGATGGTTATGAAAGCACAAAAAACCGCAAAATACAAGGTGCGTCAGTACAACCGATGCAGTATATGCGGTCGGCCCCGCGCCTATATACGTAAATTCGGCATCTGCCGGATATGCTTTCGGTACCTGGCCCTAGAGGCGCAACTTCCCGGAGTAAGAAAATCCAGCTGGTAAGCTGAAGTAACAATTAGGGTAGGTGTTACAGTGACAGACCCAATCGCTGATATGTTAACCAGAATACGAAATGCCATCATGGTAAGGCATGATAGTGTACAGGTACCTGCCTCCAAGATGAAGCTATCTATTGCCAAAATCCTTAAAGAAGAAGGATTTATTTCCGAATACGAGGTGGTGAAAGGGAAACCGCACCGGATGATAAAAGTACAGCTGCGGTACATGGAGAACAACAAACCGGCTATTTCCGGTCTCAAGAGAATGAGTAAGCCAGGACTGCGCATGTACGTGCACAAGAGAGAAATACCCCGTGTGTACGGCGGCCTGGGCGTTGCCATTCTCTCGACGTCCAAAGGGCTCAAGACGGGACAGGAAGCCTGGCGACAGGGGGCCGGCGGGGAGTTGTTATGCTACGTATGGTAAACCGTTTCCGGAGTGATTTACATGTCTAGAGTAGGAAAAATACCGATACCGATACCGGAAGGGGTAACGGTGGATATATCCGGCAGGAATGTCACCGTGACAGGCCCCAAGGGTGAACTTAAGCGCTCCATACCCGCGGAAATGCGCGTGGCGATGGAGGGCGATAGACTGGTGGTGACCCGGCCCAGCGACAATAAGAAACATCGGGCTTACCACGGACTGACGAGAAGCCTCCTGGCTAACATGGTAGAGGGCGTGTCCAAGGGCTTTGAAAAGACGCTCGATATCGTGGGAGTGGGCTACCGTGTGGAAAAAAGCGGCGATAATCTCAAACTGCGGCTGGGGCTCTCCAGCCAAGCAGAAGTTAAACCAATGCCCGGTATCACGCTGGCGGTCGAGGGTACCACCAAGATAAAGGTAAGCGGGATAAACAAGGAAGACGTGGGGCAGATGGCAGCGGAAATCCGCGCCCTGCGTCCCCCGGACCATTATAAAGGTAAAGGCATAAGATACACGGGAGAAAGAGTACGTACAAAACCCGGCAAGGCCGGTAAGGTTGTTGGCAGGCAATAAAGATGACAGAATCTTATACCAGAGAAGCACGCATAAGAAGGCATAAAAGGGTCAGGCAGAAAGTAAGCGGGGATAGCAGTCAGCCGAGGCTTAGCGTTTTCCGCAGCCTGAATCATATCTATGCCCAGGTAATCGATGATACCAAGGGGCAGACACTGGTAGCCGCGTCCACACTTGACGCGGAAATAAAAAAAGAGACCAAGAAAAACAAGACCGGCCAGGCGGAACAGGTAGGCGTCTTGCTGGCAAAACGCTCCGTGGCGAAAAAAATAAGCCAGGTGGCTTTCGACCGCGGCGGATTTAAATACCAGGGGCGTGTTAAAGCCCTGGCAGAGGCAGCCCGTAAGGGCGGGCTCAAGTTCTAAGAGAGGATGCGGCAGTTCTGATGAAGCAACCGTTAAGTCGGATTGATGCAAGCGAACTAAATTTAAATGACAAGCTTATTAACGTGAACCGCGTTGCCAAGGTGATGAAGGGCGGCAAGCGTCTACGCTTCAGCGCGCTGGTGGTTACCGGCGACGGGGAAGGGCACGTGGGTATCGGCGTCGGTAAGGCTAACGAGGTGCCTTCCGCAATCAACAAAGGCGGAGCCAAGGCCAAAAAGAATTTGGTTAAAGTGCCTCTGGCCGGCAGCACCATACCCCATGAAATCACGGTAACATTCGGCGCCTCCAAGGTCATGTTAAAACCGGCCGTCCAAGGCACGGGGGTTATAGCCGGCGGCAGCGTGAGGGCAGTGCTGGAGGCCTGCGGCGTCAAGGATATTTTAACGAAATCGCTGGGCAATGCCAACCATATCAACGTGGCCCGGGCGACTATGCTGGCACTCACCAGTCTAAGGAACCCCAAAGAGGAAACGGCAAAACGCAAGGCGAGCGTCGTTAAAGAAGAGGCGGCGAGTGAGTAAATTACGCATCACCTGGATAAAAAGCGACATCGGCTACGAGGAAAGCCAGCGAAAGACCCTGCAGTCGCTGGGTTTTCACCGGCTGAACCAGAGCGTTGTCCTTAATGATTCAAACTCGGTGCGCGGCATGATTAATAAAGTGCGGCACCTGGTCAAAGTGGAGGAAGAGCTTGGTAAAACAAAATGATATCTCTCCGGCAGCCGGCTCCAGGCACGCCAGCAAGCGTGTAGGGCGCGGCGACGGCAGCGGACACGGGACATATTCCGGACGCGGCAGCAAAGGCCAGAAGGTACGGGCAGGTAACCGTAAATACCGTCCCGGCTTCGAGGGCGGCCAGCTGCCTTTAATCAAGCGCCTGCCCCGGAAACGCGGTTTTACGAACATCTTCCGGACGGAATACAGCCTCGTGAGTATCCGCCAGCTTAATACATTCAAGTCCGGCAGCAAAGTCACGCCGGATAAACTTAAAGCGGCGGGAATGATAAAAACCCTGGCTAAACCAATAAAAATCCTCGCCGACGGGGATATCGACCATCCAGTTACGGTTCAAGCCAACAAATTTTCAGCTTCGGCCAAGGCCAAGATAGAGTCGGCTGGCGGCAAGGTCGAGGAGGTTGCCGATGCGGCAAAAGGCAAGTAGACCTCGACTGCTGCAGGCGATGATTGACGCCTTCAGCCTGCCCGACCTGCGGAAGCGGATATTGATTACCGTTGGGATACTGGTGATATTCCGTTTTGTTTCCCATGTGCCGCTGCCGGGTCTTGAAGCCGATAAGCTCAAGGACCTCTTTGAGAGCAATGCCCTGCTGGGCATGCTGGACCTTTTCAGCGGCGGCGCTATGAAGCAGTTCAGCGTAGCTTCGATGGGCGTTTATCCCTATATTACCGCATCAATCATTATGATTCTGCTGGTGCCGGTTATTCCCAAGCTACAGGCACTCTCGCAGGAAGGGGAAGCCGGCAAGAATAAAATTAATTTGATTACGCACTGGCTGACGGTACCGCTGGCCGGACTTTCAGGCTATGGACAACTGATAATATTGCAACGCAGTGAAGCAGTTGGGGCTACCGGCCCGCTGCTTACCGTTACTATCGTTATTTCACTGATTGCCGGCACGATGTTTCTGGTCTGGCTGGGCGAGCTTATTACCGAATACGGCATCGGTAACGGTATTTCTATTATAATTTTCGGTGGTATCGTCGCGGGGTACCCAAGCCTGATACAGGAAGGCTTTTTAGCCAAGGAAAATATCGTAGGCCTGTTCGTGTATATCGCTATCGTTCTGGTGACGGTCATCCTGATTGTGATTTTTACGGAGGCGCACCGCCGCGTGCCGGTGCAGTACGCCCGCAGTGTTTTCCGCGGCGGACGCATGTACCGCCAGGCAGGAACGACACATATCCCGCTGCGGGTCAACTCCGCAGGCATGATACCGCTTATTTTTGCGATGTCGATAATGCTTTTCCCGGGCATCGTGGCGAGCTACTTCGTCCAGCCCGACATGCCGGGCTTTGCGGATACCATCGTAAGGTGGTTCAATCCTAATACCGATCTGCCGGTGGGTATTTTCTACTGGGGCCTTTATTTTGTTTTGGCGGTGGCTTTTACCTTCTTTTATACCATTATCACCTACCAGCAGCAGGACCTGCCCGGCACCCTGCAGAGACAGGGGGGCTTTATCCCGGGGATACGACCGGGTAAAAATACCGCCAGTTACATCAGCGCTGTAATCAACCGTATTACCTGGGCGGGGGCGCTCTTTTTGGCCTTTGTGGCAGTAATGCCGTTCCTGGCGCGCACGGTTACCAACGTGCAGCAAATCCAGCTATCCAGTCTGGGCATGCTTATCGTGGTGGGTGTAATTCTGGATACGATGAAACAGCTAGAAGCCCAGCTGGTCATGCGGCGCTATGAAGGCTTTATTAAATAGGAGTAAAATTGTATATTATTCTGCTGGGAGCCCCGGGGGCGGGTAAAGGCACCCAGGCTGTCATGCTGGCGGAGAAAGAGAAACTGGTACAGGTGGCCTCCGGCGACCTTTTCCGCAAGGCGCTCCAGCAGGAGACGGAGCTTGGCATAAGAGCCAAAGCCTATATGGAGAAGGGACAGCTGGTCCCTGACGAAATAACAATACAGATGGTGCTGGAGAGGCTGGCCGAGCCGGACTGTAAAAACGGGGCGATACTGGATGGCTTCCCCAGGAATTTAGAGCAGGCAAAGGCGCTGGATAAAGCCATGGAGCAGAAATCCAGGGCTATAGATAAAGTAATATATATTAAAGTATCAGAAGGAGAGCTAATAAAGAGGCTGGGTGGACGCTGGATTTGCCGTAAATGCCAAGCGCCCTACCACGAGGTCGATTCGCCGCCCAAGGTGGCGGGCAAGTGCGACCGATGCGGCGGGGAACTTTACCAGCGCGCTGACGATAACCCGACCACGGTGAAAAATCGACTGAAAGTGTATTTTGAAGAAACCTCGCCTCTGATAGAATATTACAGGGAGGCGGGTAAACTGCTGGAAATTAACGGCGAGGGCAGCGTGTCCGAGATTAGACAGAGGATTTTAGCTGCTTTACACTAGAAAGATGTTAATTAATGGGTATTGTAATTAAGTCAGAAAAGGAGATTGAAATCATGCGGCAGTCCGGCCAGATTGTCGCCGATATATTGAAGATTTTATCGGAAATAATAAAACCCGGTATGAAAACAAAGGAAATGGATATAATAGCCGATAACGAATTAAAAAAACGGAGCGCCGAATCCTCCTTCAGGGGATACCGGGGTTATCCGGCCACTATCTGTGCATCGGTAAACGACGAGATAGTGCACGGGATACCCGGCGACAGGGTATTGAAAGAGGGCGATATCATTTCCCTCGATTTCGGGGCGATATATCAGGGTTTTCACGGTGACGCTGCGGTAACCGTTCCCGTAGGCAAGGTAAGTGACAAGACGATGCGTCTTATCGAAGCCACCAAGGGCACCCTGAAGAGCGGCATTGCTGCCGCCCGCGCCGGCGTGAACCTGGGCGATGTTTCGGCGGCTATCGAGGAATATGCCAAGTCGAAAGGCTACTCGCTGGTGCGCGAATATACGGGGCACGGGATAGGCAGGAAAATGCACGAAGACCCGCAGATTCCCAATACCACCGAGCCACCTTACGGACTGCAGCCGGGGACAGGCCCGGTGCTGAAGAAAGGTATGACGATAGCCCTGGAACCCATGCTAACTATCGGCGACTGGCGTACCCGCGTGGCCGAGGACCACTGGACAGTGCTAACGGCCGACGGCAGTCTTTCAGCGCATTTTGAGCATACAATCGTTATCAATGATACTGAACCGGAGGTGTTGACCGGGGGATGGTGGTATGACTAAGAAAGAGGCCATAGAGGTCGAGGGCACGGTTATCGAGGCTCTGCCCAATGCCATGTTCCGCGTGGAGCTACCGAATAAGCACGAGGTGCTGGCCCATATATCGGGGAAGATAAGGATGCACTACATCAGGGTGCTTCCCGGCGATAAGGTGTTGATTGAGCTCTCGCCTTACGACTTGAAACGTGGTAGAATCACCTATCGGCTCAAATAATAAAAGGGTTAAAAATGAAAGTTAAAGCTTCAGTAAAAGTTAGATGTGAAAAATGCAAGGTCGTGAAACGGCGCGGGGTAGTCAGAATTATCTGCGAAAACCCCAAGCACAAGCAGAGGCAGGGTTAGCAAGGAGGGTATAAATGCCACGTGTCGCGGGAGTAGATATACCGGTTAATAAGCAGGCCTGGGTATCGCTTCAGTATATATACGGCATCGGTCGTAATAACAGCTATAAAATACTGGAGCAGGCGGGAATTGCCCCGGATACCGAGGTAAAAGACCTCACCGAGGCTGAAGTCAATAAACTGCGTGAAATCATCGATAAGAAGTACCAGGTTGAGGGTGAGTTAAGAAAAGAGATAACCTTTAATGTTAAGCGACTCACGGAAATCGGGAGCTACCGCGGTCTAAGGCACCGTCACGGTCTGCCGGTCAGAGGCCAGCGGACGCGTACGAACGCCCGCACCAAGCGCGGCCAGCGCAAGACTGTGGCCGGTCGCGGCCAGAAGCGCGGCGCTACCAAGAAATAGTTATTATTAAGGGAACAAGGAGGACAGGGTGCCACAAAAGAGAAAACCTAAAGCCAGAAGGCGGGAACGCAAGGCAATCCCTACCGGCAAGGCTTATATAAAATCGAGTTTTAACAATACTCTCGTGACTTTAACCGACCCGCAGGGGAACGCGCTGGCCTGGGGAAGCTCCGGCACGGCGGGGTTCAAGGGCTCGCGCAAGGGCACACCGTATGCCGCCCAGATGGCGGCCCGCGACGCGGCTCGCAAGGCAATGGTGCACGGCCTGCGCCAGGTCGAAGTGCTGGTTAACGGACCGGGTAGCGGGCGCGAGGCGGCCATACGCTCCCTGCAGAGTTCGGGGCTTTATATTACCGGAATCAGGGATGCTACACCTATACCACATGCTGGGTGCCGTCCTCCGAAGCGGAGAAGGGTCTAAAAGGGGAAAATTATGGCAAGATATACAGACGCAGTATGCCGTTTATGTCGGCGGAACGGCGAGAAGCTCTTCCTGAAAGGGGCGAGGTGCTTTACGCCTAAATGCGCCATCGATAAACGACCGAAGCCGCCGGGACAGGTCACTACGCGAAGGCGCCGCCGGTTCTCCGACCGCGCGCTGCAGCTGCGTGAAAAGCAGAAGGCGCGCTTTACCTACGGCATGATGGAGCGTCAGTTTAAGAAAACCTTCCAGATGGCCGAAAAACAGGCCGGCATCACCGGCGATAATCTGCTGGTGCTGCTGGAAAGGCGTCTGGACAACGTGGTGTACAGGCTCGGTTTTGCCGATTCACGCTCGCAGGCCCGCCAGCTTGTGATGCACGGGCATATAACGCTGAATGGCAGAAAAGTCGATATACCGTCCACATTCGTAAAAGAGGGCGATACCATCGGCTGGCGTGAAGGCAGCAAGAAGACGGAGTATTATAAAACCCTGGTGGAAACAATCGAAGCTAAGGAAGTTTTAAGCTGGTTGAGCCTGGACAAGCAGAACATGGTCGGGCAGGTGGTAACCTTACCCACCCCCGAACAGGTCGATGCCAAGTTCGACGGCAAGGCAGTTATCGAGTACTATTCGCGGTAGTGTAACACAAAGGAGGTAATTCATTGGCTGGACTATTAGTCCCAAAAATTGAATGTACCGAACAATCAGAAAATTACGGGCAGTTCGTCGCCGAACCGCTGGAGAAGGGTTTTGGCGTCACCCTGGGTAATTCCATGCGCCGCGTATTACTCGGTTATCTCCCCGGGGCAGCCATTACCCAAGTAAGAATCGAGGGCGTACAGCACGAGTTTACGGTTATTCCTAACGCCAAAGAAGATGTCATAGAATTTCTCCTCAACGTAAAAGAAATCAGGCTCAAGCCTTTGTCCGACCACGGCAGTACGCTGACACTGGAAAAAGAAGGCGAAGGGCGAATTTGTGCCTCCGATATCAAACCATCGACCGATTTTGAAATCGCCAACCCGGATCTGTGCCTGATAACTCTTAATAGTGAAAAAACCAAGCTCTATGTCGAGATGGACGTCGAGCTGGGTTCGGGGTTTCGGGCAGCCGAATCTACCGATAATATGCCGGTAGGCACAATCCCTGTCGACGCTCTTTTTACCCCCATTAAAAAAGTAAATTATAACGTGGAACCGACCCATCTCGGGCGGGAGACCAGTCGAGAGCGGCTGGTCATCGATGTCTGGACAGATGGAACCATGGAGCCGGTGGACGCCATCAGCCAGGCCTCCGAGATTTTGATTGAGCAGCTTACGCCCTTCTATGAATACGTAAAGATATCTCAAATGAAGGAGGAGGAGCGGGCAATCCGCATGGCCATCCCCGACGAGAAATATAACATGCCCGTGGAGCAGCTGGATCTCTCCGTACGTACGATGAACTGCTTGAGACGCAGCAACATCACCACGGTCGGTGAGCTTATCGCCAAGGGGCCCAGAGAGCTGCTAAAACTACGCAACTTCGGGCAGAAATCATACCAGGAAATCGAGGACCGTCTCTCCTCGATAGGACTTTCATTGAATCCAAAGACCGAAGAGGAAGAAGAGGTGGAATGGGAAGGGGAAGGGGGAGGTGAGGAGGAAGAGGAAACCAAGCCTAAAGCGAGAGGAAAAAAGAAGGCGGCCGCTCCTGTAGATGAAGAAGAGGAAACCGCCGAAATATAACAATCAGATAAGGACTTTATTCGGAGAACCATAAAAATGAGGCATAATATCAAGGGCAGAAGGTTGGGTCGCGATTCCGGACACCGTAAAGCGCTGTACCGTAATCTGGTCACGGCTTTATTAGAACACGAAAAAATCGTCACCACCGAGGCTAAAGCCAAGGAAGTACGCGGCATGGCGGAAAAGATGATTACCCTGGGCAAGAAAAGCGGCCTTCATTCTTACCGCCAGGCGCTGACGTTTATCACGGATAAAAAAGTCACCGAGAAGATATTTTCCGTGCTGGGCCCGCGCTACCAGGAACGCGCCGGCGGCTATACCCGTATAACCAAGCTGGAGCCCAGGATGGGAGACAATGCGCCCATGGTGCAGCTGGAGCTGGTCAAATAATCCTTCGGGTGAAGGATAGCATGGCTGCAAGCTTAGAGACCGGCGACAGGATTTTATTAATAATCGAATATGACGGCACTAATTACCACGGCTCCCAATTGCAGGTTAACGCACCGACGATTCAGGGAGAAATAGAAAAAGCCTTAAAAAAACTTACGGGAGAAAGGACAAGAATAAAAACAGCCAGCCGGACCGATGCCGGTGTCCACGCCCGGGGACAGGTGGTTAGCTTTGATACGAAAGCCGGATTGCCTTTGAAGTCGTTCATCGACGGACTGAACCACCACCTGCCGTCGGACATAGCGGTTAGAGAGGCTCATAAAGTCGAGCCTTCCTTCGACGTGAGGCGCCGCGCGGTGAGTCGGGAATACAGGCACTATATACTCAACAGCCCGACACGGTCGCCGTTAAGGCAGGGATATTCCTGGCGGGTAGCCGGTAAACTGGACAACGAGGCAATGAACCGGGCGTGCCAAGCTCTTGTGGGAAGGCATGATTTCGCCTCCTTCGTATCCAGCGCCGCGACCGCCCGGCAAAAGAGAACGGTCCGAGACGTATTTAAAGCGGAAATAACACAAGATGGGGACATGGTAATCTTCGACATCGTCGCCAATTCTTTTCTGCCCCATCAGGTACGTAATACGATAGGCACACTGGTTAAAGTGGGACAGGGTAAAATGACGGAAGATGAATTTAAGAATATGATAGAGTCCAGGAACCCCGGGCTGGCCGGACCGACCGCGCCCGCCGTGGGACTGTGCCTGATGCAGGTGAACTATCCTGTCCCCTTCAATGGAGATAAATAATGAAAACATACAGCGCTAAACCGACCGATATCAAGCGGAAGCTTCACGTAATCGACGCCGCCGATAAGACACTGGGCAGGCTTTCCAGTCAGGTAGCCATACTGCTGATGGGAAAGCATAAGCCCATCTACACTCCCAACCAGGATACCGGCGATTTTGTAACGGTCATCAACGCCGAAAAGGTGCGTGTCACCGGCAAGAAAGTCTCACAGAAGGTCTATTACCGGCATTCCAACTATCCCGGCGGCCTCAAGAGCATTACCCTTGGCAGGCTGATGGAGCAGTTTCCCACCAGGGCTATCGAGTATGCCGTTAAGGGAATGCTCCCCCACACGCGCCTGGGCGCCCGGATGAACCGGAAACTCAAGGTCTATGCCGGGCCGGAATACCCCAACAAGCCTAAAGAGAAGACCGAAAAGACTAAAGTAAAGGCTGAAAAAGCCAAAGCAAAGACTACTGAAGTAAAAACAGAAGAGAAAGCCAAAGCAAAAACAAAAGAAATACCAAAAGCAAAAGCTAAGACCACAGCTAAAGCCAAGAAATCAAAGTAAAGGGATTGGGTAGATATGGATAAACACAGCTATTTTCACGGGACGGGCCGCCGTAAGTCGGCGGTAGCGCAGGTAAAGCTAACGTCGGGGAACGGCGCTATCATCATCGACGGTAAACCGCTGGAAGAGCGATTCCCCTCCCTGGAACACCGGCGCATTATCGAGCAGCCGTTTATCGCCACCGAGAGTAGCGGCAAGTATAACGCGGTTGTCAAGGTGCTGGGGGGCGGCATTACCGGGCAGAGCGCGGCTATAGCGCACGGCATTTCCCGCGCCCTGGTCAACGCCGACGAGCGCTTCAAGCCTGTACTGCGCCAGAGCGGACTGCTGACACGGGACGCCCGCGCCAAGGAGCGTAAGAAGCCCGGCCTCAAGAGGGCCCGCAAGGCGCCGCAGTACACCAAGCGTTAGTTATTTACACCATATAATCAAGCGCCAGGTTCAATCTGATATATTCAGGAATCTGGCGCTTCTTTGTCCCCAAAAAATGTATAATACAGGCAGGAAATCCGGTATGACAGACTCCCGGAGAATTAAAATTAAAG
>Ga0307422_1000352_pt1 | contig 26930 bp, 17 predicted proteins | sample SalMarWE160290MG_FD_202153 | JGI IMG/M metagenome (GOLD analysis project Ga0307422, IMG submission 202153) | Salt marsh sediment microbial communities from the Plum Island Ecosystem LTER, Massachusetts, United States - WE1602-90 | ecosystem: Environmental > Aquatic > Marine > Intertidal zone >...
ACTGGACGAATTGCGATGATTTTATGTACAGCCTGACACCTCAGACAGAACTTGCCGGTAAGGTGCTGGGCATCATTGGTTTTGGGAAAATTGGCCGTAGGGTATCCCAGGCAGGCCTTGCATTTGGTATGGTTCCCATTGTGTACAACCGGAGCCACCTGAAGAATATTCCTGAAAATATCAGGCAGGTAGATCTTGAGCATCTTTTCAGAAAGAGTGATTTCATAAGCCTGAATTGTCCTTTAACAGAGGATAATAAAGGATTTATCAATAAAAAGCTGCTGATCCTGGCAAAAAGGTCGGTTTGTATCATCAATACGGGAAGGGGACCCCTGCTAAATGAAAAGGATGTTGCGGATGCCTTAAACGCTGAAAGAATAGCCTGGCTTGGAGCAGATGTACTTTCCACAGAACCCCCAAAGGCTGATAATCCCCTGCTTGCAGCAAAAAACTGCTGCATTACTCCTCATATAGCATGGGCCACAAAAGAAGCCCGTGGAAGATTGATGCATCTGGCTGCTGAAAATATACGCTATTTTTTGGAAGGGAATCCCCGGAATAAAGTGAACTGACCTGCTCCAGGAGGGTTGCAGGGCTATAGGAAAATCTTCGGGTTTATCGTTCTTCTCCTATAGAGACATTTGTTAGTTCGCCTTCGGACCGGGCAATAATCACTGCACCGCAACTGTCACTCCATACATTAACCGACGTTCTGGTCATATCCAGGACCCTGTCGACTGCAAGGATCAGCCCGATCCCTTCCAGGGGAAGGCCTACTGCTGTAAGGACAATGGTGATCATAACGAGTCCGGCCATTGGAATTCCTGCAGCCCCTATGGAAGCCAAAAGAGCAGTAAATACAACAATAGCCTGCTCAGCAAAAGAGAGATCCACTCCGTATGCCTGTGCAATAAACATGGCAGCCACACATTCATAAAGGGCTGTTCCGTCCATATTAATGGTTGCACCAAGAGGCAAGGTAAAGCTTGATATTTTATTGGATACACCGCTGTTATATTCTATTGATTCCATGGTAAGAGGAAGCGTTGCGCTCGAAGAGGAGGTGGAAAAGGCGGTCAGCAGGGGAGTGATCATATTTTTAAAATGCACGAAAGGCCTGGCTTTTCCGAGTACCCGTGTAAGCAATGGCAACGAAATGAAAGCATGGATCATTAACCCGGAAAAAACGGTTAACATATAGATTGCCAGGCTCCCGGCTATGCTTACCAGTTCTTCTGAATTCCGGGCAACCTCTTTGGCTACAATTCCAAATATCCCCAAAGGGGTGAACTTAATAATGAATAAGGTAATCTTCATCATTACCTCAAAGACAGCATCAATAAAGGTAGTCAGCGCTTTTTTGTGTTTTGTATCGGTTTTGGTAATAAAAAAACCAAAAAGAACAGCAAAAAATATCACCGGAAGAATGGTTCCCTGAGCCATGGCGTCGATCACATTTTCCGGGATGAGCCGGTAAAGAATGTCACTGAAAGAACCCACGCTTTCCGTAAGGCCATCGACCGACTTGCTCAGTCCAAGATCCACCCCCACACCCGGTTTTATCAGATTGACCAGAACCAAACCTGTGAGTATGGCAAGCGTACTGGTCAAAAGGTAATATCCCAGGGTTTTAGCCCCCAGTCTTCCCAGATTTTTACCTTCTCCGATACTGGTTACTCCGCTGATAATCGAACTGAGAATTAATGGAATAATAACCATTTTCAACGCACGCAGAAAAATATCCCCCATCCAGGAAACATACGGAACACCGGAAGGAATGTAATATCCAAAAAAAACAGCAAGGATCAGGGCAATGAGTATTTGCCAATGGATTTTAATTTTACGCATAATTCCTGTTTTTCGGCATAAAAATAATGAATTATGTTTACGAACAGAGATCGATCCTGTAAATAAAATGGTTATTTTAGCACAGTACAGGATACCCGGAATACGGATTGTTTCTAAATTTGTTAAAAACCTGAAAAAATCAAAAAAATGGGACACAGATTAACAGGCAGATTGCCTAAAGTGGGCATACGCCCCGTTATAGACTGGAGAGAGCACGGAGTACGCGAAAGCCTGGAACGTCAGACCATGAATATGGCGAAAGCCACAGCGAAGCTAATTGAAGATAATCTGAGGTTCTCCGGAGGAGATCGCATTGAATGCATCCTTTCAGATACTACCATCGGAGGTGTGGCAGAAGCTGCAATGTGTGCCGATAAATTTGAAAAAGAAGGAGTCGGGGTTTCCTTAACAGTTACCCCCTGTTGGTGCTACGGTACGGAAGTTATGGATTCAAATCCCTGGATACCAAAGGCTGTATGGGGATTCAACGGAACCGAGCGTCCGGGAGCCGTCTATCTTGCTGCAGCTCTGGCAGGATATACCCAAAAAGGATGGCCCGCTTTTGGTATCTATGGACGGGATGTGCAGGATGCAAAAGATACTTCAATCCCCGATGATGTGAAAGATAAAATCCTGCGTTTTGTAAAAGCCGGACTGGCATTGGGACAAATGAAGGGAAAATCCTATTTGTCGTTGGGATTTACATCCATGGGAATTGCCGGTTCAATGGTGGATCCCGGTTTTTTCCAGAATTACCTCGGCATGCGTACGGAATTTGTCGATATGTCAGAAATAACCAGACGAATAAATCAGGAAATCTATGACAAGGAAGAATACAAAAAAGCATGGACCTGGACGAAAAAACACTGTAGGGAAGGGAAGGATTACAACAAACCGGAAATACAGGCAGACCGGAATAGAAAAGACCTGGAATGGGAGATCATTGTCAAAATGACCCTGATCTTTCGTGACCTGATGATTGGGAACCCCAAATTAAAGGATGCCGGGTTTGGTGAAGAATCCCACGGGAAAAATGCCATAGCCGGAGGATTCCAGGGGCAACGGCAATGGACCGATTTCTTTCCAAACGGGGATTTTGCGGAAGTCATTCTGAATACTTCCTTCGACTGGAACGGGATGCGTGAACCCTTTGTGTTTGCTACTGAAAATGACAGTCTGAATGCAGTCCCTATGTTATTCGGGCACCTGCTGACCGGGACAGCCCAGTTATTTTCGGATGTGCGGACCTACTGGAGTCCGGAAGCTGTAAAACGGGTGTCCGGGAAAAAATTGACCGGCCTTGCTGAAAACGGTATCATTCACCTTCTGAATTCCGGATCGACCACCCTGGATGCAACAGCCCAGCAGAGAGATAAAGACGGAAACCCGGTTATGAAACCATTTTGGGATATAACCTCCGAAGAAGCAACCCATTGTCTTGAGCACACCCGTTTTTGTCCTGCCGACAGGGAATATTTCAGAGGAGGAGGGTTTTCAAGCCAGTTTAAAACCGCAGGTCAGATGCCCGTTACCATGTCGCGTGTAAACCTGGTAAAAGGGTTGGGTCCTGTTCTGCAACTTGCGGAAGGTTTTACCGTTGACCTTGAGGATGAAATCCATGGTATTCTGAATGAACGGACCAACCCAACATGGCCGTCCACCTGGTTTGCCCCCCGTATAAACGGAAAAGGAGCTTTCAGGGATGTATATAGTGTAATGGCCAACTGGGGTGCTAACCATGGTGCCATTAGTTATGGACATATTGGGGCTGACCTGATTACACTGGCCTCCATGTTGCGTATTCCCGTATGCATGCACAATGTAGATGAAAAACAGCTCTTCCGTCCCAGTGCCTGGAAGGCATTTGGACAGGATCCTGAAAGCGCTGATTACCGGGCCTGCATGAATTTTGGTCCGCTGTATAAATAACGAATAGTAAGAACAACGTATGGAAAAAGAACGCATTATCCCGAAAGGCATTGTATGGCCTTTTATTTTGCTTACCTCCCTTTTTTTTGCCTGGGGAGTCCCGAATAACCTAACCGACACCATGCTGGCCGCATTTAAGCGGATCATGAGCCTCACCGATACCAAAACTGCCTGGATCCAGGTGGCGTGCTATCTGCTGGGGTATGGTTGTTGTGCACTTCCCGGAGCTCTTTTTATCAAACGGTTTTCCTATAAATCGGGGGTTATGTTGGGATTGGTACTCTATGCTACCGGAGCTTTTCTTTTTTACCCGGCGATGTTGGTTTCCGAAGGAAATATGGGAATCGGATTTTTCATGTTTCTGTTTGCAATTTTCGTCCTCTTTGCCGGATTGTCAGTACTCGAGACATCCACAAACTCCTATGTGTATGCTATTGGCCCGGAATCGACAGCTACCCAACGACTGAATTTTTCCCAATCCTTTAATCCCTTCGGGGCCATTACCGGAGTGATCATCAGCCAGATCTTTGTGCTTTCCAAATTGAATACCATGGGAGCTGCTGAACGTTCATTCATCTCATCCGGTGAGCTGGCAAAAATCCAGGGGGCTGAGCTCAATGCAGTAACCATGGCCTATATGGGCGTAGGACTTGTTATGGTAATCATTCTGGTGATGATCTGGTTTACACGGATGCCTTATCTGAAAGAAGATGATAAAAGACTCGATTTTGCCGGGACATTCCGAAGGCTTATGAAAAACAGAAATTACGTCTGGGGAGTGGTTGCTCAGTTTTTTTATGTGGGTGCACAGATTGCGGTCTGGTCTTTTACCATTCGTTATGTGATGCAACAACTCAATTTTGATGCCATCGTAAAAAGCCTGGGATCTGCTCCTTCAACCGATGCGATCATTGCTGAACTCCGCCATGTAGAACCTGTGGCCGCCGGTTTCTACCGTGTGATGGAACATATCGGGCTTGTTTCGCTGTTACCCAGGACTGCCGAACAGGCAGGAGCAACCTACTACATCATGTCCCTGGTATTATTTGTTATAGGCCGGTTTAGCTGCACTGCCCTGATGAAATTTATTAAACCAAGAGTGATGCTGGCCGGACTTGCACTGATAGCCGTTGCTTTCAGTGTGATTACCGTTTATGCATCCGGATTTGCAGGCGTTTATGCGCTGGTAGGTATCTCCTTCTGCATGTCCCTCATGTTCCCAACCATCTACGGACTGGGTATCCGCGGATTAAAGGATGACACAAAAATAGGCGGGGCCGGAATGGTTATGGCCATTGCCGGAGCTGCTGTGCTGACTCAGATTCAGGGAATTGTTTCCGACCAGTCGGGAAGCATTAAACTGGCTTACTGGGTGCCGGCATTCGCTTTTCTTGTTATTGCTTTTTACGGAGCTGTTATTTGCCGGAAACAACCGGAAATCCAGGGTGCGAAGTAACGTTACTTATTGTTCAGGCAGACATGAAATCAGAAATTCCAGTCAAAATATAACAGCCTGGATACCATGAATTTATATCATCGAATAAATCAAACCCCGATACCAATCCCGGCCGACCGGGGTCGGGGTGAATTACATCTTATACCTTAATGAATAAAAAATTTTAATGAGATGAAAAAAATTAAGTACCTGTTTTTATCCATCCTTTTTTTTGGGAACCTATTTTCATGTTCTGAACAACCGGAACAAGTGCCGGAAAACCAATTTATCAGCATTTCCGGCCCGGACCTTATAACCCCTGACGGGGAAAAATTCTTCATCCAGGGAATTAACCTGGGCAACTGGCTGAACCCCGAAGGATATATGTTCCGCTTCAGTAAAGCCAGTTCAGCCCGGTTGATAGACCAGGCATTTAAAGAAATGGTCGGGCCGGATTTCACAAACTGGTTCTGGGGTGAGTTCAAAGATAAATACATCACACGCGAAGACATCCGCTACATTAAATCTACCGGAATGAATACCATCCGTATTCCTTTCCATTATAAATTATTTACCGATGAGGATTATATGGGATTATTGTCAAACCAGGATGGTTTCACCCGGATCGACAGCCTGGTGGAATGGTGCCGCGAATCCGGGCTTTACCTGATCTTTGATATGCACGATGCACCTGGAGGGCAGACTGGCGATAACATCGACGACAGCTACGGATATCCGTGGCTCTTTGTAAGCGAAGAGAGCCAGAATCTGTTTGTGGATATCTGGAAACGAATCGCAGCACACTACAGCAACGAACCGGTTGTTTTGGGGTATGACCTCTTAAACGAACCCATAGCAACCTATTTCGTGGAGGAGTACGAAATTTTAAATCCGCAATTGGAACCGCTTTATAAAAAAGCAGTTGCAGCAATCCGTGAAGTGGACAGAAACCATATTATCCTGTTGGGGGGAGCCCAGTGGAACAGCAATTTTAACGTTTTTACCGATACAGAATTTGATAACAAGATCATGTTTACCTGCCACCGTTACTGGTGCGACACGCTGCAGACCAACATTCAGGATTTTGTCGGTTTCCGCGATTCTGTAAACCTACCAATCTATATGGGTGAAACGGGCGAAAACACCTTTGAATGGATTGGAGCGTGGACCAGGCTCATGAATAGAAACAACATCGGATGGACCTACTGGCCTTATAAAAAAATGGGCAGTGACCGCTGTATGCGAACCATTCCGACGCCTGAAAACTGGGAACTGCTGAGGCAATTTACAGAAAGTTCACGGCAGAACTTTGCAGAAATCAGGCAGGCACGGCCCGATCAGGAACTTGTAAAACAGGCAATGAGGGAATTTATCGAAAACCTGGCTTTTGAAAAAACGACCATCAACGAAGGCTACATAAAAGCCATGGGCATGGAACCTTGAATCTTTTTACACGCTTTTTTCCACATCCCACACAAAAGCGCGAACCCCGACTTCTTTATGGATGTTATCCATTTTTTTTACGCTTTCAAGCAATTCATCCACTTTCTCATCCGGGATGACGGATAGGGTAGCACAATTGATTTCAGGCCATGTATGGGTTCCCATCCGGGGTTCTCCTGTTTCAGATCCGCGTCCCAGGACATCGTTCCACCAGGTATATCCCCGTATTCCCAGCCTGTCGAACATGTATTCGACTCTTTCGGTATTCGCCTGGTTAAATACTATAAATACTGCTTTCATATTTTTTCTGTTATTGATTCATGAAAACGAAATGTTTTCTCACTTTATCTTTTTTCTTGCGATCTTTTTTGCCCACTATTAAGGCATACATAACCGGCACAATGATCATGGTTACCAGGGTTGAGAAGACCAATCCGCCAATGACTGTAATTCCGAGGGGTTTCCATATTTCTGAACCTTCGCCGGTACTGAGTGCCAGGGGCAGCATCCCGAGGATGGTTGTCAGGGCGGTCATCAAAACCGGCCTGAGTCTTGATTTTCCCGATAAAGCAATTGCTTCGTAGAGTTCGTAATCGCGCTCACGCATCAGGTTTATATAATCGACCAGGACAATCCCGTTCTTAACCACAATCCCGACCAGCAAGACAGCTCCCAGCGCTGCCACAATGCTTAAGGTTGTATGGGTGATCAGCAGGGCATAGATTACTCCAGTAAAAGCAAAGGGAATAGCAAACATAATAATAAACGGCATCCGGAATGATTCAAACTGGGAAGCCATCACGATAAATACCAGTATTATGCTGAGTGCAAGTAACATAGCCAGGTCGGCAAACGATTCCTGCTGATCTTCAAAGGCTCCTCCTACGGTAGCAACGATTTCCCGGGGTTGCTCAATTTCAGAAAGTTCCGTTTGAATAGCTGTCGCCAGCTGCCCCAGGGAAATGTTATCGGGTAACGCTGAAATGGTAACAAGCCGCTCCCGGCGTTTATGGTCGATGCTTGGCGGCGACCAGTACTCTTCGATCGTGCCCAGTTCTTTTAATTTAATTTTTTGCCCGGAAGGAGTCATAAAGGCCATTTCCTCAATATCGGATGTGGAGTTTCTGTAATCTTCTTCCAGTCTGATCCTGATTTCGTATTCTTCGCCTTCTTCTTTATAATAAGAAGGCAGTAGTCCGTTCACCCTGTTTCTGACAAAGGTGGAAACCTGGCCCGTTGTTAATCCGTGTTCCATAAGTTTATCCCTGTCAAACACAATCTGCAACTCCGGTTTGTCATTTTTCCTGCTGATGGTTACATCTTTGGCACCCCTGAGGTTTTGCATCTTATCAAGGACCTGACTGGCATATTGATTGGTCAGATCAAAATCATACCCGTAGATTTCTATGTCCACCGTACTGCTTCCAAAACCCTGTCCGGATGTGGAAACTGTGAATGTAATTACTTCCGGTAACAGGGCTATCTGTTCCCTGAAATCATCGGCTATTTCCCAGATTGTGCGTTCGCGCTGGTTCGGGTCTTTTAACCGGAGGGTAAAATTAACAATATGAGAACCTGTCGTACCAAACAGGGACAACATGCCGCCTTCCTCATCTGATCCTGTAGACGACGAAATGAGCTCAACTTCCGGGTAACGCTCGTTAATTATCTTTTCCAGATTTTCCGTTATTTTTAATGACTCTTCTACCCGGGTTCCTGTTTGAAGCTCAATGACAGCCGATAATCTGCTTTCGTCGGCTTCAGGCATAAAATCTGTTCCAATGAAGTTTAGCAAAAACAGGGAGGACAGGAAGATCAGAAAGGTTATAATGACCGTTGCTGTTTTAAAATGCAAAAGCTTCCGGAGGAGGTGATCATAAAAGATATCCAGTTTGGTAAGCCATTTTTCGATGGTGTTTTCATAGCTGAACTTTTTTATTTTTCCGGCTTTTTTAAGCCTCAGCATATGGGATGCCAGCATCGGGGTAAGCGATATAGCTGCGATGGTTGATGTAACAACGGTAATGGAAACAATCCATCCCAGTTCATTGAACAGCACACCGGTCATGCCTGAAACCAGCGTTAATGGCAGAAAAACCGCCACAACAACCAGGGTGGTGATAATCACCGAAAGCCATACTTCATTGGTTGCATAAATGGCAGATTCCCTCGGGCTGCTTCCCCTTTCAACATGACGTGTAATATTTTCAAGCACCACAATCGCATCATCGACAACCATTCCAATCGCAATTGCAAGCGATGATAAGGAAATAACATTCAGCGAACTACCCGTAAGGTACAGGAATACAAAAGAGACAATCAGGGATATCGGGATTGTCAGGATAATAATAAAGGTAGCCCTCCACCTGCCGAGGAAAAACAGGACCACAAGAATGACAAACAGAAAAGCCCACATCAGGGTGGACGAGAGGTTGTTTACAGAGCCTTTTATGAATTCTGAAGAATCGAAGATCTCTTCAATTTGTATATCAGGAGGCAGGGTTGGTTCTATTTCTGCGAGTGTTTTTTTAATATCACGTGCTACCTTGACTGTATTGGCGCCCGATTGTTTCATCACAAAGAACCGGGCTCCTTTCTCCCCGTTGATTCGTTCTACGAGGCTAATATCTTTCAGGGTATCATTCACGGTAGCCACATCGCGAACAAAAACCGACTGGCCGTTATAGCTGGCTATTTTCAGGTTTTTTATCCGTTCGCTTTCCGAAAATTCTCCCAGGACACGTAGCTGGTAATTCATTTTACCCATTTTGACATTTCCCAGGGGAAGGTTCATATTTTCGGCTGTGATCACGCTCCCTATTTGTTCCAGGGTCAGGTTATAGGCATCCAGGCGTTTCGGATCCACATCCACATAGATCATCCGTTGCGGACTTCCAACCAGCGTAACCGATCCCACACCGTCGATCCGGTTCAGATTGTTAATCACTTTTTCTTCGATCAGCTTTTCCAGTCCCTGATAATTTTCTTCGGCGGTAACCGCATAAAAAATGATCGGCATCATGCTGGTATTAAATTTCATGATCGTCGGCCGCTGACAATCTTCAGGAAGGCTTTCATAAACCCAGTCAAGGACATCACGTATATCGTTGGATGCTTCATCCAGGTTGGTTTCCCACTCAAACTCCAGCATGATCACCGAAAGATTGTCGGAAGAGGTAGAGGTTATCTCATTCAGCTTATCAACCGAATTCAGGGAGTTTTCCAGCACCTCCGTAACATTGTTTTCAATTTCCTCAGCATTTGCTCCCGGATAGGAGGTCATCACAGAAATAAATGGGGCCGTGATCTCCGGGTATAAATCGACCGGTATGTTAATCAAAGAAAAAATACCCATTACCACAATGGCAATAAAGATCATTAAAGTGGTAATAGGCTTATTTACTGCATTTTTATATATACTCATAATGATTTTCTTTTAGGTACGGAATAATACAGGGTTATTGAACAACAGTGATTTCCATCCCGTCGAGGAGCCTGGCCTGTCCGCTTACAATCACTGCATCCCCTATGTTCAGTTCATCGGAAATAACTTCTACTTTATCGTCAAACCTTTTTCCGGTCGTTACTTCAATCCGTTTTGCTTTATTATTCTCTGCAACAAACAGATACCGGACATTCGACCCCTGCATTTTCAGGATTGCTATGGAAGGCAGAATGAGTACTTCGGTTTTATCAATATCAAGGATAACCCGTACAAACATTCCCGGCCTCAGTCGATCCGATGGATTATCAATAAGGATCTCAACATCGAAGGTACGGGTTTGGGGATTAATGGTCGGATGAACCCTCAACACTTTCCCTGTAAACTCAAGGTCGGGGTAAACGTCTACCTTGATGGTCGCTTCCATGCCTTTGCGAATGTTCGGAAAATATTTTTCAGAAATGCTGGCAATTGTTTTTAATTTATCAATCTGGATGATCGTGACAATAGCTGCCTTTCCGGCGGCTGTGGTTGGTGTCCCCGAATAGATCTCTCCGGATTCAAAATATCTCCCGGAAACAATTCCGTTGAAGGGAGCAATGAGATGAATGTTTTCAGCCAGAAATTCTACATTCTCCCTGACGGATTCATATTGGGTATTAAGCTGGTCAATTTGTTGCTGTGCGATGCTTCCTGTTTTACTTAACTCTTCCAGCCTCGATTTTTCCACTTCCAGGTTATTAAGTTGAATTTTGGATTGTATGAGCTGGGCATCGTCCATTGTTATCACAAGGTCTCCTTTACGAACCCGGTCGCTCACTTCTACATGAATTGTTTCAATTTTACCGGGGCTCGCAGGTGCCAGGTGAATTTCCTCAAAAGCTTCAAGTGTGGATGAATATTCCACGGAACGCGAAATCTCCTCTTTATTCAATAAAATGGTGCGTACCCTTTCTTTTGAAGGAGTTGTGGTATCCTCTGTATCTTTTTTGCTGCCAGGCTGATTGGTGCAGGCTGTAAAGATCATCACAACAGTCAGGATAAATATAAAATCTTTTGATCGTTTCATTTCAGTTATTTTAATTGTTTATGTTTCCCAGTAAAGTGTTTAATTCATTCTGTGCATTCAGGAGCTCAAAGATCGCTGACAGGTAATCCGATTCTGCCCTCAGGTAGTTGTTGTCGGCTGTTGTAAGTTCCAGTCCGGAAATAATCCCTTGTTCATATTTCGATTTCAGGCTGTTGTAGACTTCCCGTGATACATCAATATTCATTTTCTGATTTTCATAGCTTTCCCTAGCACTTTTCAGGTTGAACTGAAGCTGTTTGAATTGTATGGCCAGCTGATCTTCCAGGTAAGCCTTGTTGTTCTGTGTTGTCTCAAGGCTTAACTTTGCCTGTTTTAATTTCGAAAGCCTTTCACCGCTTGAGAATATCGGTATATTCAGCTGCAACCCCACAATATGAGGAGGCGACATGTCAAATGCAGGTTTTAATAATTTATAGGTGTAGGAATAAAACCCCGAAAGGGTAGGGAGGTAATTGGCCTTTTGCATGGTTACCTGTTTTTCACTCATCTCCTCCTGTACTTTCATAAGCTGGTAATCAATATTCGTGGCCAGATCAAAGGAGCTTGCCATGGTTCGATCCAGGCTGTTTTCTTCAAGAAGGCCGGAAAGGGAATCTGTCAGTTCCAGTTCCGTATCTGCTGACACTCCCAGCTGAAGCCGGAGCATATTTAACGACATTTCAAGCTGACGTTCTGCTGATTTAACCGAATTTTTCAGGGTATTAACCTGCACGGATAACTGATCCAGTTCCACTTCTTCCATCATTCCTACATCCACCATCGGTTTGGTTTTCCGGTATATCTCCTCCAGGTTTTTCACATTGTCCTTCAGAATATCCAGTGATTTTTCTGAAACCAGCACCAGGTAATAGCTTTGAAGAACCTGACTGGCTACTTCCAGTTCGGTTTTCTCCTGGTTTCTTTCAGAGAGCTTTCGGTATAATTTGGCACTTTGCACACCAAGGAAGTAATTGGCATTAAAAAGCAACTGGCCTACCTGTAGGTTGAAATTACTGGAAGGTTTAATGGGTATTTTTGTGGGAGGCAACCCCTCTTCAAACTGGATGCTTATTTCTGCCCCCAGGGCATTTGAGTAATCCGTAGTTGCATTTACCTGAGGCAATCCGGCTGCGATGGCTTCCTTAAGTTGCTCCTGCGACTGCAGTACCGAAAGCTCCGCATTTTGAACCGTCCGGTTAAATTCAAGGGCATACTCCCGGGCTTCTTCCACAGTGAGCGATACCCTTTCCTGTGCCACGCCTTTGCTGTATAATAAAAGCAAAAGCGCAACCAAAATAAGAAGTTTTCCTTTCATTCGTATTTGTGTTAATTGTTTACTCATTGCTATTTGTAAAGGTTTGTTCAAAGTATTACAGTTTATTTGTGCTATTGTCTATAAGGTTAATTCCCTTTTTTGTAGAAATACCCCTCATATAATTGATGACCACATTTTTAAAAATATCGGTCAGATCGTATTCGTTCCGGGAGAATAAATTTTCCCCGGAAATCAGGTTCATTTGTGCATAAAACAATTTTACTATGATGGAAACATTGATCTCTTTCCTGAATATGCCTTCCTGAATACCGGTTTCCAGCAAGTGGCGGGAAAGTTCATAGCCCTTTTCCGTATGTGTGCTATGCATTTTTTTCCATATCGAAGGATAATACTTTTTTAAATCTTTTAAAAAAGCAGGATTAACAGCATCGAGTGCTTCTATTCCAAGTTGCATAAAGGTGAAAATTGCTTCAACCACATTTTCTGATCCTTCCAGAATCACACGGGTATGCTCATCCTGTTCTTTGATCAGATGCTTAATACAGGTCTGGATCAGTTCTTTTTTATCTTTAAATAGCTCATAAATCGTTCGTTTCGATATTCCCAACGTCGAAGCGGTATCAGCCATGGTTACATTTCGTATCCCATACTGTAAGAACTGATGGGTTGCTTCTGTAATAATCCTGTTGCGTAATTCCATCCTTAAAATTTAGGTGCAAATGTAAAAGAAAACTTTCAAAACCCAGAAAGTTTTTCCGATTTTCACGATCAGACAAAAAAAGGTAACATTTGGTTAAGAATGATGAATTATTGAATTCTGGTGGGAAGGATCTATTCATCTGCTTTTTTTAAATCTCAACAAAAGAGGGACCGTTGATTCTCTGTATTTTCCGTCGGCACGTTCCGGAATCCAATCCGGCCCCTGGAGGATCCGTTCTTTAGCCCTGGCAGACAACAGGGAATCCGGTGAATTTAAGGAGATCGAATAAACGCTTGTTTCTGTTAAATGGTTTTTATATTTTTATCCTGAACTATTTATACATTTAAACAATTCAGACTATGGGAAAAGGGGATAGAAAAACTCGCCGTGGAAAACTATTTATGGGCTCGTACGGAGTACGAAGGCCCAAACCTTCCAGGATCAGAAAAGAGAAAAGAAATAAAACAAAAGAGGGAAAATAGGAAACAAATCTACCTTCGGTGTTTTCTGTAATATAAAAAAAATTCATCCGGAGGGAATACGAATCAGGTCGGATGAACCGTTATTCATTAAAAATTATACACATGAAACGAATCGTATTGATTTCAGGCTTACTGTTTATTCTGACGAATAGTTATGGGCAGTATACATTTGATCTGGGTTTGAAAGCCGGGTTAAATAACTCCAAAATTACGGTAAATAAAGAGGAGTTTGATGCAACCACCATAAACAAGTTTCATATAGGGGCCTTTGCCCGGTTCAATCTGGACTGGTTTTACCTTCAACCGGAAGCCTATTACTCATCCAAGGGGGGAGACATTGAAGAAATTGTAGGGGGCAGTGCCCTGGATGCCGTCAGTTCCTTTAATTACCATATGGTTGATGTTCCGCTGATACTGGGAGTTAAAGTCATTAACAAGAAAGCCCTGAACCTTCGGGTCCTGGCAGGTCCGGTTTTCAGTTTCCTGACGGACACCTCCATTGAAAGCCAAAACAGCGAACTCTCAACCGATTATTTTAAAGACCGGCTGTTCGGATGGCAATATGGTTTAGGTGTTGATTTTCTGATGTTTACACTCGATGTACGCATTGAACGAAGTTCAGGGAATATTTACACCAGCAATTACCTGGATTCAAAAAACCAAACTTTCCTGATTTCCCTGGGAGTAAAGATTTTTTAATCCAACCGATGACCTGGATGGTCAATTCGTTTTCCAGGCAGCAATTCCTTGAAAGGCATTGCCTTCGGGGCTGAACAAACTGCGTCCCAGGTAAGAGACTCCGGAACCTGGAATTTCCAATCCGTCGGGTTTCCAGTAGTAAACCGCTTTCACCTTTGGATATTCCCGGAGGATTTCTGCCAGGGTTACCATAAAATCATGCTGACCCTGTGGGGTCGGTGGATAGGGTTGGTAATCCAGCACCCATTCTTCCGGTTCCGGATACCAGCCGTTGGCATAGTAGGCTGTTTCAACGATCACCAGGTCCTGGGTATACTGGGTTGACAAAAAGGAAAGGTTGGCTTTCAGATCCTCAAACGTACCATGCCACCACGGGTAATAACTCAGGCCTATCTGGTCGAACTCCACACCCCGTTGAATAATATTGGAATAAAAATTATGGGATTTCACCACATCCCCGCCGGTAGCAGCATGGATCATCACCGGTATTTCTGTTCCGTTATTTGCTTCTTTAACTCCTTTAATACCGGCTTTCAGAAGGTCACATAACGAATCCCACCTGGGGGTACTTCCTTCCCATAACCGTCCGTCCGGCCATATCATGCCGTTGTTGATCTCGTTGCCAACCTGTACCAGATCGGGAAGTACCCCTGCAGCATCCATGGTATTCAGAACCTTTCTGGTGTAGGTATAGACACTATCCAGAAGCACCTCAAAGGAAAGCCCCTCCCAGGCCGCCGGTTTATATTGTTTGCCGGGATCAGCCCAGGTGTCGGAGTAATGGAAATTCAAAAAAATCTTAAATCCATATTGTTTCGCCTTTTGGGCAAGGGAGATGGTATAAGCCAGGTCATTGCATACCGGCCCTTCCATGTTTGGTGTGTGAAAAATTCGGAATCTTGCCCAGGTGTATCCGTTGTCTTTGAAAATCTGAAACCCCTCTCTTACAACCCCTTCAATCTTGTAGGTGCCTCCCAGGTCTTCCATTTTTTTCATGATCGAGAAATCCCCTCCGATCTTTAGTTCCGGTTGTGGATCTTCCGGATTGCCATTCCCTTCTTCCTCCTTCTCTTTGCATCCTGCAAGGATCAGAACCACTGAAAGCATGATCGCTCCTATTTGAATGGAATTTGTTTTCATCTTCATCTTCTTATAATTATTTGTTTTTGAAGGCATTCGATCCAGTTCGGAATTTTGCTTATTTTTATGGAAAATAATCCTTTTCCAGCACATCTGAAAGATAGAGCAAAAATAGGAAACTTACCAGAATATGACCGAAAAAAAGCGCATTGTATCGATTGATATCATGCGGGGATTGACCCTGTTTCTGATGCTTTTTGTGAATGACCTGTATGTTCGGGGGGTTCCATCCTGGATGGCACACACCGGGGCAGATTTTGATGGAATGGGGTTGGCAGACTGGGTATTCCCCGGATTTCTTTTCATGGTAGGCATGTCGGTCCCTTTTGCTGTCAGAAGCCGCCTGAACCAGGGAGATTCAAGCAACCGGGTGTGCCTCCATATTTTAATGCGTACCCTGAGCCTGCTTATCATTGGAGTATTAATGCTCAATGCCGGCAGACTGAATCCGGAGGTATCCGGAATTCATAAACAGGTATGGGCTGTTCTGATGTATGTTTCGGTATTCCTGATCTGGAATCACTATCCTCAGAAGCCTTCGTTGAGAAAGTTGTTTCTGGGATTGCGGATTACAGGGATTGCCGGATTGGTCCTCCTGGTTGCTTTTTTCAGGGCCGGGACTCCGGAGAATCCCTCCTGGCTTCAAACCGGCTGGTGGGGCATTCTGGGTTTAATCGGTTGGGGATACCTGGCTGCTGCCTTATCTTACCTGTTTATAGGGAACCGGATTTGGGGTATAGCTACCGTCTGGATGGCTTTTACCGGATTGAATGTACTTTCCGCAATGGGGCTCACCCATTTCCTGAATCCGTTGAAACCTGTTCTGGGTGTTCTTATCAGCGGAAATACGCCTTCCATCGTCCTGGCCGGCCTGGTTACCAGCCTCGTTTTTCAGAAATTCAAAAACAGAGGATATAAAAAAATGGTTTTTATCTTGTTGCTCATGGGGTTGGTAGCCCTTCTCAGTGGTTTTATCCTGCGAAACTGGTTTATCCTGTCCAAAATAAAAGCCACCCCAAGCTGGGCGATGCTCTGCAACGGAATCAGCCTGATTCTGTTTGCTTTGATCTTTCTGGTTGCCGATGTCCTGAAAAAAATCCGGTGGGCATCCCTTTTTCAATGGGTAGGACAAAATTCCTTAACCACCTACCTGGCACCTGACATCGTGTATTACACCATTTGGGGGCTTGGGCTTCCGGTATTTTTTTACAAACAGGATGCATCGCAATGGCTGGCAGTGGCAGGTTCGCTGGTCTGGGCCTTTCTGATGGTACTTTTTGCAACCCTTCTGTCAAAGATGAGAATCCGCCTGAAACTTTAGTTACAGAAATCGCCCGGACTGCCTCGGTTCAAAGTCCTGGGGTATTTCTATATCCGGGTCAACCTGTTGTTTAAACCATTCCAGGGGGTGTGAAGTAGGCCTTTCAATCGGTATTCCGTAAATCCTGTCATTGGTTAAGGATGCCAGAACCCCAAGGGCTCTTGAAACGCCAAAAAGAACCGTATAGAAGGAATACTCCTTGATTCCGTAATGGTACAAAAGGGAGCCGCTGTAAGCGTCCACATTGGGCCAGGGATTTTTAATTTTACCCACTTCGGATAAAATCGGGGGTACAACCCTGTATAGCTGATTTACGATATTTATGATCGGATCTTCCTTAATGTATTTTTCGGCAAATTCCTGTTGGGCTGTAAACCGGGGGTCTGTTTTCATCAAAACAGCATGTCCGTAACCCGGAATAATCCGTCCTTCATCGAGAATATACTTACAATATTCTTCAATTTGTTTATCGGTAGGGGTTTCGGTATCCAATGTTTCCATCATCTCAAAGATCCAATGGATCACATCCTGGTTGGCAAATCCATGCAGCGGCCCTGCAAGTCCGGCCATTGCAGCCGCATAGGCATAATAGGGATTACTGAGTGCTGAACCTACCAGATGAGCTGTATGAGCCGTAACATTGCCTCCTTCGTGATCGGCATGAATAACCATATACATACGGAACAACCTTCTGATATCCTCTGAATCAAATCCCATCATGTGCGCAAGATTCCCCGCCCAGTCCAGTTTCGGATTTGGTTCAATGTGTTCATCATTGTGAAAATTTCTTCGGTAAATATAGGCTGCAAGATGTGGAAGCCGGGCAATCAGGTTCATCACATCCTCATAGGTTGAATCCCAGAAAAACTGCTTGCTGACCCCCGCACGATACGCTTTCTGAAACACCGATTCAGTCGCCATGGAAAGAATGGCAGCACTGAACTGGGTCATCGGTTTCGAGTTCTTGGGCATAGCATCTATTACATCAAAAACATGTTGGGGGACATGAGCCCGGGTCGCCCAGTCCTTCGATAAATTGCTGGCATCCTCCCGGGAGGGAATATCTCCAATCAGCATAAGATAAAACAATCCTTCCGGCAGAGGTTCCCCTTCAGGATTCATCCTGGGTAGTTTTTCCTGTAATTCGGGTATGGTATACCCCTTAAAACGAATCCCTTCTTCCGGATCCAGCTTGGAAGTATCGGTAACAAGCAACGGAATCCCTTTCATTCCTGTTAGTACCTGACCCAATGTGATCTCGGCAATTACGTCGTTGGAATGCTCTTTTTTTAGTCGCTGGTATTCCTTTGAACATTTGCTGGCTTTTTTGAAAAATCTATACTTAATATATTCCATAATGGCAATCGTTTAATTCTCTGTTTATACTTTGTGAAAACTTACAAAAATACCTAAATTTTCTTTGCTGGCAACGTATCTGGAGGTAATTATTTATAAAGTTAACATCTGATTAAGTTACAAATTTTACATTAAAAAACCAAATTTACGTGAATTTATAACGGGATTTAAACTTTTGGTTTAATTTTATTTTCAGGTTTTCTTCCAATGCAGCGAGAAATTCCTGGGTGGTCAGATAGTGTTTTTCATTCAGGTTTTTGCCATGAATAATCAGTGCCAGGTCTTTGGTCATTTTATTTTCTTCGACGGTTTCCACGCAAACCTGTTCCAGGGCATCAGCAAAACCGATAAGATCATCATTTCCATCCAGTTTTCCACGAAATGCCAGGCCCCGGGTCCATGCAAAAATAGAAGCAATCGGGTTGGTAGAGGTTGGTTTTCCCTGTTGGTGGAGGCGGTAATGCCGGGTTACCGTTCCATGTGCTGCTTCGGCTTCCATGGTTTTCCCGTCGGGGGTGATCAGGGTGGAAGTCATTAATCCCAGGGATCCGAATCCCTGTGCAATGGTATCACTCTGAACGTCCCCGTCGTAATTCTTACAGGCCCATACGAATCCTCCTTCCCATTTCAGCGCTGCGGCTACCATATCATCAATTAAACGGTGTTCATAGGTAATGCCCAGGGCATCAAATTTCTCTTTGTATTGGGTTTCATAAATCTCCTGGAAGATATCTTTAAACCGGCCGTCGTATTTTTTCAGGATTGTGTTTTTTGTGGACATATAGAGGGGCCATTTTTTCAGGATTGCCTGGTTCATGCATGCCCGCGCAAAACCCCGGATCGATTCGTCGGTATTGTACATGGCCATGGCTACTCCGTCCCCTTTAAAATCATGAACCGTATGGGTTACAGGTTTGCTTCCATCTTCCGGGGTAAAGGAAATGGTGAGTTTTCCTTTTCCCCGGGTTCGGAAATCGGTCGCCATATATTGATCGCCGAAGGCATGACGCCCGATGCATATGGATTTCTTCCAGCCCGGAACCAGGCGCGGAATATTCCGGATCAGTATGGGTTCACGAAAGACCGTACCTCCAAGGATGTTACGGATCGTTCCATTGGGGGATCGCCACATTTTTTTCAGTCCAAATTCCCTGACACGGGCTTCATCGGGAGTAATCGTAGCACATTTAATGCCTACGCCGTACTTTCGTATGGCATGCGCCGCTTCAATGGTAATGCGGTCATGGGTCGCATCCCGGTTTTCGATCCCCAGATCAAAATATTTCAGGTCGATATCCAGGTAAGGCAAAATCAACTTCTCTTTAATAAATTGCCAGATGACCCGGGTCATCTCATCCCCGGTAAGTTCAACGACCGGATTTTGTACGTTAATTTTTTGCATTTCAGGTATCAGATTTTTTGTTTTCTTATTAAATTCAGTGCGGATCCGGCTTTGAACCATTCGATCTGTTGTTCATTGTACGTGTGTTCTGCCTGGATAAACGCATCGGTCCCGTCAGCATGAACGACCTGAATGGTCAGCTTTTTACCGGGAGAAAAATCCACCAGATCGATAAAGTTAAAGGTGTCGTCTTCCCGGATCAGGTCGTACTCATTTTCATCCGAAAAGGTTAGTGCCAGCATTCCCTGTTTTTTCAGATTGGTTTCATGGATCCGGGCGAATGATTTTACGATGATCGCTTTTACGCCCAGATGTCTTGGTTCCATGGCAGCATGTTCCCGGGAGGATCCCTCACCGTAATTATGGTCCCCGACGACTACGGTAGGGATTCCTTTTTTCTTATAATACCGTTGAACATCCGGCACTTTCCCGTATTCACCTGTCCGTTGATTCTTCACCCGGTTGGTTTCACTGCTGAAAGCATTTACAGCTCCGATGAGCATATTACCGGAAATGTTATCCAGATGGCCCCGGAATTGCAACCAGGGGCCGGCCATGGATATATGGTCGGTGGTACATTTTCCCAACACTTTGATTAACAGTATGGCGTTCAGTATATTATTCCCGTCCCAGGGTTGGAATGGGGCAAGCAGCTGCAATCTTTTTGAATCCGGAGCCACTGGCACTTCCAGACTGGATCCCTCTTTAGCCGGAGCCTGGTATCCAGGGTCTTTGACCTCGAACCCCTGGGATGGAAGTTCCATTCCCGATGGGGGAGTGAGCTTCACTTTTTCCCCTTTGTGGTTGACAAGCGTGTCGGTCATCGGGTTAAAATCGAGCGTTCCTGCTATGGCCAGTGCGGTTACCATTTCGGGGGATGCCACAAAAGCGTGGGTATTGGGATTGCCGTCAGCCCGTTTTGAGAAGTTGCGGTTAAAAGAGTGGACGATGGTGTTTTTTTCCTGTTTTTCAGCTCCTTCGCGTGCCCACTGACCGATACACGGGCCACAGGCATTGGCAAATACTTTGCCTCCCATTTTATTAAAAAGATCGATAAACCCGTCGCGTTCGATGGTGAACCGTACCTGTTCCGACCCGGGGGTTATGGTAAACTCCGATTTTGCGTTTAATCCTTTTTTCACGGCTTCCCGGGCAATGGAAGCAGCCCGTGAGATATCTTCGTAGGAGGAGTTCGTGCAACTCCCGATCAGTCCTACCGATACCTTCAGGGGCCAGTTGTTTTTCCGGGCTGTTTGTGCCATTTTAGACACCGGAGTAGCCCGGTCGGGTGTAAACGGTCCGTTTATATGGGGTTCCAGTTCCGAAAGGTTTATGGCAAGTACCTGATCGTAATAGAGCTCCGGATTTTCATACACCTCATCATCGGCTTTCAGGTGTTCCTTTAATGCATTGGCCTGGCTGGCAACCTCTTTCCGTCCGGTGGCTTTCAGGTAGCGTTCCATGCTTTCGTCGTACGCAAAGAGACTGGTAGTAGCCCCGACCTCTGCTCCCATGTTGCAGATGGTTCCTTTGCCGGTTGCCGAAAGCGAACGGGCGCCTTCACCAAAATACTCAATAATACAACCGGTGCCACCCTTGACGGTTAAAATGCCTGCCACTTTCAGAATGATATCTTTCGGTGCAGCCCAGCCGCTGAGTTTTCCGGTGAGATGCACACCAATAAGCCGGGGCATTTTAAGTTCCCAGGGCATTCCGGCCATGACATCCACGGCATCGGCCCCTCCGACACCTACCGCCAGCATGCCAAGGCCTCCTGCATTGGGAGTATGTGAATCGGTACCAATCATCATTCCTCCGGGGAATGCATAATTCTCAAGGACAACCTGGTGGATGATCCCTGCTCCGGGTTTCCAGAATCCAATGCCGTATTTACTGGATGCAGACTCCAGAAAATCAAAAACTTCCCGGTTCCGGTCCAGGGAGGTACGGAGATCTTCCATTCCATTTGTATGCGCCTGGATAAGGTGGTCGCAATGAACGGTGGCCGGAACAGCCGTTTTGTCTTTCCCGGCATTCATAAACTGAAGCAGGGCCATCTGGGCCGTAGCATCCTGCATGGCAACCCGGTCAGGAGCAAAATGTACATAATCAACTCCCCGGTGATGAGATTCTGTGTCACCGCCTCCCGACAAGTGCGCATAAAGGACCTTCTCAGCATACGTCAACGGCCGGTCCAATATCTTCCTGGTTTTCTCAATTTTGCCGGATAATCCGGCATATACCTTCTTAATCAATTCCGGATCAAACATAGAAATCGCATTATTCGTTTTTACTATACTCATATTACTTGCATTAAAAAATAACAGATTAACGCACATGCATCCTTTTTCTTCACAAAAATGCAACAAAAAAATTGCTTTCTTAACAGAAGATTAAGATAAAGATAAAAACTGGAAGAAGCCGGTTGATTATTAATAAGGAAATAAAGTTTCGCAATTTAGATGGAAATCTCATTCAGAGTTTTTTTTCCACAAGACATATTTCAGATGGCTTACTATTCAGTGTAGTAGATGATTTTATTTTGTAAACAGGGTAAGAAAAGCGTTTTCTATTTTACAAAAAGAAAAGACATGTTAATTTGGAGCCCTCTATTATTTTTTATAATTTTGAAATAATCGAGGATCACAAACATCTAAAAAAATTCATGTCATTTAACATCGCGTATTTTAAAATCACTTTTTTTGCTCTTCTGTTTTTCATTTTTTCAAACCATGCCTGCTTTTCGCAAACGGGTGATGATTGGTTCAGTTTTGATATTCCGCCCCTGGATACAGCCATTCCGGATTTTTATCCGGTATTTAACCAGCCACCGATCGGGGATGGTGATTTTGTGACGGTTAATTCTGAAGGGCATTTTGAAGTGAATGGAGAGGAAATCCGTTTCTGGGGGACGCCGTGCAGCCGGAATGAGTCGGGATCGCTTTCGAAAAGCAAGTTCCCGGAAATGGTTAAGGAGTTAAAAAAGAACGGGGTCAATATTATTCGTTTCCATTTATGGGACTCTGAGGATTTTAACCCGGGAACATCCTATTTCGGGGGCGGCCCCGGTACAAGGGAGCTTGACTCCGAAACACTGGACAGACTCGACTACCTCATTTCCCTGTTGAAGGAGAACGGAATTTATGCTTATATCGATTTGCTGTGCGACAGAGAGTATACAGACGAAGATGGGGTGTACAGCCCCGATTCAACCTATCAAGCTGCCAAGATTGTCAATTTTTTCGATCCTGAACTGATTACGTTACAAAAGGAGTTTGCCCGGAAATTGCTGACCCATGTTAATCCATATACCGGGAATTCCCTTGTGGATGAGCCTACTATGGCCATTATCGACATTGTAAACGAGGGATGGTTGTTCCATGCATTGCGCAGCAAACAGATCCGTACCCCGAAGGATGGAGGCATACTATCTTATTACCATTATGATATGCTGACCAACCAATGGAATGATTTTTTGCTGGAAAAATATGAAACAACAGAAGCAATAAATGACGCATGGGGAACATCAACAGGTGAAATGCTCTCGGCAGGAGGTTTTGAAACATGGGATACCTGGCTCTATTGGTCCTCCTGGGGGCCCGCTTCCTTTACATTGGAACAAGCCTCCGAGGCATATTCCGGAGATTATTCCTTTCATGTGTTTTCCCCGGCTCCATCTGCCAATGATTACGATTGCCAATTGCAGTACAATGAATCCTTCTTTCAATCCAACTCAACCTACGAATTAAAATTCAGGGCTAAATCTGATAACAGCAATAAGATCAATTATGCTGTCCAGATAGGTGAATCACCCTGGACTACCTTTTCTTCAGGGGAATTTTCCTTAACCACTGAATGGGTAGAATATACCCAAACAATTACCATCGAAGAATTGTCATCCAATCCCTACCTGTTATTTAATCTGGGTTCAGTGGATGGCAACGTATGGATCGACGATGTTTCTGTAAAAAAGATATCTTCAGAGACACAGGAGATATTCGAATGGTATTACATTGAAGATATCGCAGGGAAACAACAAAGAAAATCAGACCAGGCTGAATTCTTAATCACGCTCCAGGAGGATTATTATGCTGAAATTTACAACTATTTGAAAGACAGCCTTGGGGTTAAAATACCGGTTACCGGTTCGAATTACTTAACCGGCCCAACCGACATTGCTATACAAAGCCATACCGATTTTATTGATAACCATGGATACTGGGCCAGTTGGTCGGCTCCGGGACCTGTAAGCATGATTCCTCACACAGATTATTATAATCCGGTTTTGGGTCTTTTTGCTGCTTCCGGAGTGCCCGGGAAACCCTATACCGTCAGTGAATACAATTACCAATTTGTGAATTATTACGCCTACGAATCTCTCTTCTTTTTAACAGCCTACGGATCATTCCATGAAGCTGATATGCTGATGGTTCACGGATTGGAGTACAATCCCTTCTGGGATTTTATGTGGGAAGGGTTTAACGGCTATACGCAAATCTCCTACAGGGCAATGCAACCAACGATGGCCTATGCATATCGTAATAAATTAATTGCTCCCGCACAGCAAACAGTGGAAGTTGAATTTAATGACAGTGATCTCAAAGCGTACGTATATAAAAACAATCCCTGGGATACAGACCTTTATCCGGATGATTATCCTTTTAAGCTCGCTTATCAGCACAAAGTACGCATTAAGAAAAATGACAGGGAAGAGGGGTATCAAAGAAGCGATTACCCAACCGAACCAGCCAATCCCTATCTCTCCGATACAGAAGAAATTGAGTGGGATAATACCGGGCTTTTTTCGGTGAATGCACCGCAACTTTGTGCCTTTGTAGGTGACCTTGCCCGGTTCGGAGGTAAAACCGTAGGTAACGTAACGCTTGATGAAGCCGATAACTCAGCCGGATTTACCTTGATAGCCCTCGACAATAAACCCATTGGGGAATCGGAAAAAATGGGGATGACAATCACCACCCAGATGAAAAATACCGGAATGGTTACCAATGGTTTTAATGTGCTGGATCACGGAGAAAAACCACGGATTGTCGAAGCAGCCCGAATAAAATTCAACCTGGAAACCGACATGGAAAAAATAACTGTTTTCTGGTTGGATGAAAGCGGACATAAATCGGATTATTACGAAGTTTTTGAAAACAACGGAAACGGCAACATTCCGGTTACAATAAACACACACGAGCATCCCGGAGTTTGGTTTGGAGTGAAAAAATATAGTGAAAGCCTGCCCGTTGCAGATTTCAGTGCCGACACAACATCGGGTGAAACCCCTCTGGTAGTCCATTTTACCGATGAATCAACCGATGCGGAATTGTGGGAATGGGATTTTAACAACGACGGAATCATCGATTCCCACGAGCAAAATCCAACCTATACCTATACTGAAGCAGGTAGTTATTCTGTTTCGCTAACAGCAAAAAATCCGAACGGGGAGGATACCAAAACCAGGGAAGACTATATGGATGTTTCACAGGGGCCGATCCCCGTTTATATCCGGTTTCAGGTTGATATGCAGAATGAAACGGTTTCTCCCGAAGGGGTTTTTCTTTCCGGAAGTTTTAATGATTGGGAGGCGCTTATCGAAATGGAAGCGAATGGAACCGTTTACATGACAACGTATGAATTAATGTCTGGCGATTCAATCTACTATAGATTCTTTAATGGGGAAACAGGTGAGATCATTACCGGGGAGTGCAATGCGGAAGAAGACAACAGCAGAATGCTGGTTGTCCCCGCTGAACATTCCATTCTCGATGTAGTTTGTTTTGGAACCTGCGATGCCTGCGTGGTCAACGCGCCACCGGTGGCCGATGCCGGGGAGAACCAAACCGTCGACGAAGGGCAAACTGTTACCCTCGACGGCTCCGGCTCCTATGATCCGGATGGTGAATCTGTAACATATCAGTGGACTGCCCCCGAAGGGATTACGCTCAGTTCAGCCAACGTTGAACAACCCACCTTTGCTGCGCCCGAAGTAATTGAAAATACAGACTTTGCTTTTACATTGGTCGTTAATGACGGAATCGAAGATTCAGATCCCGACGAGGTAACCGTTACGGTCAGGAATGTAAACTTACAACCGGTGGCTGATGCCGGGGAGAACCAAACCGTCGACGAAGGGCAAACCGTAACCCTCGACGGCTCCGGCTCGTATGATCCGGATGGTGACCTGTTAACTTTTGAGTGGAAGGCCCCGGAAGGGGTGACTTTAAGCTCGGAAACCGATGAATCACCAACGTTCGAAGCACCGGAGGTGGAGGAAGAACAGATTCTCACCTTCTCGCTGAGGGTGCATGACGGATTTTTGTTTTCACCTTATTCCGAGACCAGTGTGACAGTCAGAGATGTTGTAGGCACTGAAATTACAGAGAGAAATGAAATTGCCCTTTATCCGAATCCCTCCAATGGCAAAATAAGGATCGAAACGGGGAGTACGGAACAGAATATGAAGGTGGAAATTGTTGATCTGACAGGACAGATTGTTTATCAAACTGAATCAAATACCATAGGGATGCAGCAATTTGACCTGTCGGAATTAAACAGTGGCATCTATCTTGTTTGTATAGGCTTGAACCATAAAAAATATTTTAAGAAGCTGATTATTAATAAGTAAGTACTATTTAAATCCAGGCTGAATAATTCGGTTTTATTTATTAATTTTACCTGTATAAAATAAAAGAGATGAAAAAGTTAATCCTCCTCATACTCATTGCTTTTGTTTGGCACACTCACCATGCTCAGGAAATTTTGTTGTCTTTTAATCCGGTCAATGCTACATCCGTAATTGACAGTATTTTGGTGACAAACAAAGAAACAGGTTATTCTGTTATGATCAAAGAAACGAACCTTTTCGATTTGAACACTGTATTCACTGGCATAGGAATCGTAGAGACCATTGATAAACAAATTCAAATATTTCCTAACCCTTTTTCAGGGAAAGCCGAACTTCAGATCTTCTCTGACGTTGAAGAAGATATTGAGGTTTTGTTGTCAAATTTATCGGGACAGCTACTTGCGGTTCATAAACAGCATCTGAATCCTGGTCCCCATACTTTCGGATTAACTGTTTCAACTTCCGGACTATACACGGTAAGTGTCTTAAGAGGAAAAGGAATAACTTCGGTTAAAATAGTGAATACATACAATGGAAACAACAGAAACCATATTCGTTATAAAGGGACGGGTGTACCTATCCCAGGCGAGAAATCATTTACTGTAGAAGAAGCTGATTTGTACCATTTTAAAATTTTTTCAGGAAATAGGATAACGGTCATTGCAGACAGGCCGGTTGTATCCAAAACCTACGATGTGGAATTTTTGGAATGTACGGATGACAGTGGGAGGAATTACCCGGTTGCGCAGATCGGTAA
>Ga0307422_1000354_pt1 | contig 26886 bp, 19 predicted proteins | sample SalMarWE160290MG_FD_202153 | JGI IMG/M metagenome (GOLD analysis project Ga0307422, IMG submission 202153) | Salt marsh sediment microbial communities from the Plum Island Ecosystem LTER, Massachusetts, United States - WE1602-90 | ecosystem: Environmental > Aquatic > Marine > Intertidal zone >...
CAGTTCAGGTTGTTAACACAGAGGCGTTAGTTGCTGTACGAGGCGAACAGTACAAGGGTGTTGTTTATGGTCATACCCATTTTCCTCTTTGTCAAGAATCCCCTGAGGTACCTTTCTTACTGAATGATGGAGACATGAGACATAGCTCAACTTTTGTTATAGCTGATGGTAATGAGTTTCGACTTATGCAATGGAACTTAGACCAGAAGCTTTGGCTAGTAGTGCAGATTCTAAGACCCCATAATGTCTACTGAAGTATGCTTCGTTTCGACTTCTAAGCAAGACCTAGGCGCAGGGTAGCTTGCATGAGGATAGAGGGCACCTTACTCTAACAGCCAAATCCCTTCTTAAAAGTTGCAAGCCTTCAGATACACATTAGACTACCCCAAGCCTACGATAAAGCCTCAGACTACCCTCAAACTTGCCACGTCTTCTGTTTGAGGTGGAAGTGGCAAGGGATGAAACGAATTTTTTACACGATATTCCTGAACACTGCTTGTTAGTGGTGGTATAATGCAGTTTAATCTGTATGAGGAACAAACCTAAATTATATCTAATACTTCTCGTAGGATTAGTTTTCCTATTGACTGGTTCAGTCACGGCTTGTGGCACTACACCCAATTCAGCACCACCTCCATCTCCTCCAACAACACCAGAGGCCCCCGAAGCACCTCCCCAAGTATCACCCCCACCTTTGAATGTCCGCATCGATTACGTTGGTGTCAAGGACGCTGGTGATCACGAAGATGCCTGGGCCCCGTTTAACGGCGAGTTGCAGCTGGTCGTCGTGGTCACCGATGGAAAGCCGGCTATGGGACAGGATGCAACATTTATTCCTCCCACTAAACAGGGCTTCCAACAAATCCATGACTTTGAAACGAAACGCATAGACGAACGGGTATTCCATACATCTTCCGTTGGAGACTACTTAAAGGTTTCAATACTGGCATGGGACATAGACTCAAAAGCAGAAATCCTCAACGACTTAGCCATACTGGAAGCACTAGGAGCGCCGGGCGCCGCTGAGCTTAGGACGCTTTATTCGTTGTTACCCGAGGAAGACGACCTCGTAGGGTATTACCAGCATACCTGGGGGGCAGATGAAAACTACGGCATTGGGCAACATGAGGCGGTTGGTAAGGATGAATTTGGAAACGATAATTTTTGGATTGGCTTTTCTATCTGGTCAGATGAAGAGCCCCCTTCAATTTCAGAACCTTCTCTTTTACCTGATGTCAAGATCCAGAGTGTGAATATACCCTCACAAGTTAAAGATTCTTCTGGATGTTTTTTCCCTTATGAGTATGATAATACCCTTACGATTGTGAATAAGGAATCAATCCCTGTCGAAGTGGATTGGAATGCCTACTCTAGTGCCAAGGGGGAGATTTTTGACAGTGGTACTGTAACCATACAGGCAAATGGCTACAGGTCCATAATCGAAAGTTATTACTATACGACTCTTGGTCCTGTAACAGAAACTTATACGCTATATTATAACGGCGAGGAGCTTGACTCGTGGTCTGGCACTTTGAATGTGATTTCTTGACTGAATTAGGTGCTTGGTTAAGTGATTAAGAATCTTATGAAGAAAACCGATTCTGCAACACTTACGATTACCATGATAACTCCACCTTTGCCTGAGGAGTAGTTTAGCAAGAGGCAAGTGGTAAATTTTGAGTTCTTGAGGAAAGGAGGAAGGTAGATGAATAAACTGTGTGCACGATTCTGGGGCATGTGGGGAGGAAGTTTGTTGGTGGTAGCGGTGATGATAATTGCCACTCTTATAGCAGTGTGGTTCTTGCCAACTCAGTATAATCAACGAGTTGGGTCTTCCGCTCTAGTTCTCGCAGCCCTCATGATGGGCTGGTCTGCCTGGCAAAGCAGAAGCCTCGCTTATTCCAGCAGGGAGCAAATCGAGGAAATGAGGCACCAAAGGATGGAAATGATACGTCCGTCATTGTCTTTGATACCAGAGGATTATTTGTTAAGTGGGGACTTTACCACTCTACTCTTGCAAAATACTGGGGGCTTGGCCAAAGAAGTCAGGATAGACATTGAAATGACTAGCTCACCTGAGAAGCAGTTGCTGTTCGTCCCTGCCATTGATAAAGAGCGTGTAGTGCGTCTCCCTATGAAGGTCGAGGAAATTAAGAGAAGTAATGGCATAGTTAGGGTGAAGGTGGAACTAATGGATTGCTATGGCCGCAAGATTACTGAGGAGTTATTGATTGATTTCGGTAGGTTGATAGCAGAGGGTAGGAAGTTTGCCTTTGAAGCGTCACCTCTTCTTACAGCCTTAAACAAGATGACTACCTAGGTGAGCTTTTGGCGCAGGCAATCGAACCAACCAGCGGATTTGGAGAGGGTAAGGCAGGTGCTAATATGGACTCAAAACAGGTAAGCCAAATATGCAAAGGAGTTTCCGAATGGCATCCTTTTAATGAGGAAACCGTGAAAAGTGCGCCCAAACAATCTGGAATCTACATATTTCACATGGCTCAAAGCAAGTGTTTTGGGCGTTTAAAAGGCGAAACAGACATCCTCTACATAGGCAGTACAGAAGGTAAGCACGGGTTAAGAGGGAGACTTCAGCAGTATTTACACCCAGGACCTACGCAATGGACGAACAAACGAATCCATGCGATGGCCAAGAAATATGATATGGAAATTGCTTGGTGCCTATGTGGGGAAGCAAGCAACCTTGAACTCCAATTGCTTCGTCGATACTTTGAGGACCATGATGAACTTCCCCCTCTGAACCATGCAAGCAAGAAGTTACTAAAGAAAGCCTTAACAGAAACTATAGTGCTTAAAGACACGATGATACTCGAAGTTTTCGACAAAAAAGACGGAAACCTTATAAGCAGAACAGAAGGCTAGATGATAGGTAAAGGAAAGGAATATGAAGCGACACCCTGCTGAGGTTGAGTATCAAGCGGTCTTGTGGCGGGATATACTTAATTGAAAGGAGGTAGGGTATGAATTATAAAGCCTACGATATTTTGGTCTTGGTGATGTTAATAGTTATAGGTCTTTTTCTAACAATCATGGGTTTTTTGCTAAGAATGCCTGGCACTGGGGAAGTAATTTGGTGGCTTATAATGGGTGTAGGAATAGTGATATTGGTACTAGGCCTTGTGAGCATTGGCTTTACTGCTACACAGGCGACTGACATGCTCTGTCCTTATTGTAATAAGAAAATAGTGCCGAGAGTTAAATCGGGTTCAGGTCATCTGTATTTGTCTCGGAAGGAAGAGGCCTAGGGGCAGAGCCTCATGAGCGCGCTGCTGAGGCGGAGTATCAGACTGCGTTGTGGTGGGATATACTAAACTGAAAGGGGGCAACTATGGGGTTTTTAAGTAGTAACTCCCAATCAACTGACTTTGAATTAGTCCAGCATTCAACGGCTGGAGGGAAAGGTTATGTTGTCCAGCGAACTAAAGATAAACAAAAACTGAGTTATTGGTCGTTGCCAGTATCACAAGGTCTTTACGCTTTTGATGTTGCTGGTACATCTTACAGGAAGGAGGCTCTGCAGGACTCAGCCTTCAGTGTAGGAAAACGGTTGGCTATTCTCCCTGACCCTACCAATCCTGCAGACCCACAGGCACTTGCAGTATGGGACAGTGCCCACAAACTTCACATTGGTTTTGTACCTAAAGACTGTTCTTCAGCAATGAAGAAAAGAATGATTGAGGAAGAGGGCTACACCTACTTGTCAATGTGGGAAAATAGGGAAGGTAAGACGCGTGTTGGGTTGCGAGTCCTTGTTATCAGACCTGATGTTAAGATTAAGCTCCCAAATAAATAGAAAAATAGGTCCACTATTTAAGACCGAGTGGATTTTTTCTACAATGGGAACTTCAGGTAGCTAGGCTCACGCTCAAAGCGAAGCATTTTCACCCTAATAACCACGCCAGTCATCAATATCAGGATGACGCAAAGCGTAAACAAAGATTGCCACCAGGATAATCAGGCAGAAAATTATATCTGGTCTCACTCCCTACATGATACCCGAAACTCTCTGCCTTTGCCTGATGAGTAGTGAACAATACGCTACAAAGTGTAATCTGGCCCATCTACTGACACTCTAGAAGGGAAATCTGACCATATACAAGAAAAGTCGACGTTCGCTTTGGAGATTGCTGATGGTAATTCTGCAAGCGCTGCTTTTGCATACCTGGCGCTTGGTAAATATAAAGGTAGAGAAGCCGAAACAAGGAGAAAAAACCTTTTAGACTATTGCAAGCAAGATACACTAGCTATGGTTAAGTTACATCAGCGATTGGGTGAATATATATGACTCCACACGGATAATAGAATCCACGCAGCTTCTCGTGCATCGGCGAACTTCTTTTATATGAAAACTATTAAATGACGAGCGGAATGCCTACAAAATAAAAGAGAAATATAGCATTATCTACTGGCAGTTTCAGACAGAATGCTCTAAATTCTTGAATTCTTATTGTCCCTCCAAAAGACAACCTTATTCTAATTGCCACTGTGATATACTTACACAGTCGATTGCAAAATTCCTTATAATTCCTCCTCACCTGATGAAGGGATTTTATAGGAAGGTAGTTGAGGTGGAATAATCTATGTCCAGAATAGCTGTCCTTAGCGATGCACACCTTCTAATCCAGGCTGAGCGGTTCAGGGAGGAAGACCGCAGGTCTCCCCGAGGCGAGATTGCGCTCAGGAATTTCAATAATGTTGTCAACCAGGTCATAGCACAAGAGCCCGAGGCGGTTATCCTCGCCGGGGACATGTTTGATGAACGGGAAAAAGGTGGAGAGTGGATAACAGATTCCGAAGCAGCCAAGTATTGGCCTGATATTCGAAATGAACTGGGGCGGCTGACGGAGTGCGCCAAATATGGAATTTATGCTCTCAGAGGAAACCACGATTCTGCCCCGGTGCTGAAAGAGCTCCAGGATTCCCTGACAGAGGGATTTCACTTTGTAAGAGATAAAGAGGAGGAAATCGGCGACCAGCGGGTATATTTTATGGAGACCCGCTATCGGCAAGGCAACTATGGAATCCCTGAAGAGGAGCTTCCCAGAGGAGGGAAGATACTCATCATGCACGAAACCCTGCCCTGGGGTATGCCTGGACTAGAGCAAGAAGTGTTCCAGGAACTGGGCAGGAGGTTTTCCCTTCTGTTTAATGGTCACATGCATCATTATGCCCATGGTCCACTCGATATACCCAATCTTTATTCCCTACCAGCTCTAATCCCATCACGGGAGTTGAAGAATAATTTCACCATTGAATATCGCTGGCCTGGCGATTTAGAGAAGCCCAAGGTGAAGGATTCTCCATTTGGATACCTGCTCTTGGAAGATGATGAGGTTGCCTTCAAAAGATATGATCCAATACAGAGCATAGTTAACATTCAGATTGAAGGTAACACGCCTGGCGAAGTTATTACCGGAATTAACGAGGTGTATTCCAGACTGATGGAGAGAGAGGATAGAGATAATCTCTGGGTATGGATTTCCGCCAAGGGGGTTACTTTTGAAGACACCTTGAAAAAGGAAATCAATAAGTATTCTGAGATAAACACCATAGACATAGCTATCAAGGCAAGAAAAGGGGCCAAGAAGTCCGTTGAGCTAAAGGGGCTGGATAAGATGATAACCCTGTCAGAGCTGGAAACAAAAGTGTTAACCTCCCTACCCTGGACGGAAAGAGACCTGGCGCAAAAGCTGTTCAAAGAAATCTTTACCGGCGGTAATTTATCTCGCAGGGCGGACAGCAACCTGGGAAGGTTTTTGTTTCAACGGCTTCTCGAACTAGCCGCTCCTCATTATGGTGTACCGCAGGAGCATCTGGGTGGCTTCCTAGGCACAATTGACCCACTATGGAAAAGGAGATAAGTGAAGCTAGTCAGTGTCGCTTTTGAAAATGTGATGGAACTGGAAGGTTCTATCACCTTCCCCGAGGGGAAAGCAGTGGTTATTTATGGTGAAAACAAATCTGGCAAGTCCAATATAATCCATGCGCTGAGATATGCTTTCCTCAACAAGGTGATAAGAGGGCCTGGAAAAGCCTCAGGATATGATGAATTGAAGTTGGTAACAGGGAAAGAAATAGCTCCTTCCTGGGGCATGGGAAAGATATCGGTGGAATTTGAGCATAATGGTAAACAATTTGAAATCCACAGGGAAATCGACCGGTATAAGGATAACAATAAAATTCTGAGTAAAGAGGCTGAGGGATTTCGAGAGCTTGATTTTAACAAGACTTTAAATAAAGAATTGAAGGCGGGGCTACTCAATGCCCTTTTCGCTCCGGACAGCGCCATGGGTTTTAATCATCTTAACGCGAAAAACATCGACGCTGTCATTCGGGAGCTGTTCAAGGAAATCGGCAATACCAAGGTGTTGACCAAGGATTTCAAGCAGCGCATAAAAAAGCTGGAGGAAGAGGCCTCAGCCCGAGTTACCAACATAGAGAGGGATTATAGCTCCCTGGTAACTCACTTGAAGGGTGAACTCAAAGATGTAGCTATTAATTTGAGCGATTTTGAAACATATGAGTCTGGCAAGACATCGGGCAAGATAAATTATGCTGCCGATGAGCTAAAAAGGTATATCGATAGCATTGGGAGAGGCGAGCTGAAGGAATGGCTGAAGGAAATGAGGAAGCGGGCGAAGGATGCCGAGATTGTCCAGGAATTGCTTGGCGCCAGCCAGCAACTGACCGCCGAGAGCTTTCAGAGGATGAATGAAATTTCACAGGATGAGGGACGCCTGAGCCTGTTTGTTCATGGATTAAAGGGAATCAAGCTCGGTAGCCCTATGCCGCAGGAACCGGGCAAGTTTTATGATGCCGAACTGAATAAAGTAGCGGAAGGTATCTATGGCAGACTTAGAGATGCCCAGACGCGCTATTCCAATGCTCTATCTCTAGCCCGGGAGGAGAACATTGACCTCAAAATTGATAACACGACGAGAATCAAAGGTGACATGGAGAAGGTGCTAAGGCTATTGACCAAGGAAGTTGTCACTCCCGATGTCCCCAGGGTTAAAGTTGACCTAGTTAAAATTTATTCTGAACAGGGCGAAGAATCGGTGCACGGGCTTATTCCCTTAGAACTGATGGATAAGGATCCCGCTTTTACCAAGCTAAGCCCCGAACCTATTCCCGAGGCATCGGAAAAGCAGAAAAGGAAATATGCCGAATTTCTGGAGAGGAAAATAGAAAATTTAAACATTATTTGTGAGGATAAAGACAAAGCGGAAGACTTCTTTAAGAATAAGTTTACCCCTCTGCTCAGTGACCTCAGCGGACATAGCGCCACTCTGACCAGAAATGGACAAAGGGAAAGAGAGAGAATATCAAAGTTAGTTAATGATATAGGTGATAAGCTCCGTTTATTTACTCACGAGGATATAGGGATGCCCAGGTTGGAATGCGAAGGAGATATACAGTCATTCCTGGTAACGGTAAAACAGGTCGTGTCTGGTAAGAAGTTGGATTACAGGGAGGAGATTAACAAGAAGATAAACGCGGTGGGTATACAAGCGGGAGAGTTTAATACTCACGAGATAGATGTTCTCTTGGGCAAGCTTGCTGAGATGGAGAAAGGCTTACCTCGCTATAGAAGCGTCTGGGAGGAACTGACGGAGGAGAAAAGAATTGAGTGGCAAAACAACGACGCTGAATATGCTGATTTGACATATGTCCCTGCGATGGTAGACGGGATTGATAGGGCTCTTGATGCCATCCTGGACAACGCCTTCGATGAGCACGAGGTAATACAGGGGATAAAAGAAATTATTGTTGAGATAAATAATAAACTTAAGGACGAAGACTTGGTAACTTCCTGTATTGAAATGGATGAAGATAGCTTGCAACTTAGCAAGATTGCCTATAAGGACAGGGAGATAACCCACCCCTGTGGGGCAGAAAGATCCTTTTTCAGTCTTGCGGCACTGACTGCCCTAGCAAGATATTTCAGCTTACCGGTTATCATAGATGAAGCCGCAAATAACCTTGATAAGAACCACCTGCGACATTTTATGTCCTTGGTAAGAGAGTTTGCCGCTAATTACGATGTTCAGTATATCCTCTCAATAAAAGAGACTGACGATTTTCCCCTCCATGGCTGGGTCCAGGGATTCGCCGATGACCTGCAAATATACCAAGTGGAGTATGACGGCGAAAAGAAACATATCAAGCCCGTCAACCTCTTTGCTTAACGTCATTGCGACGTCCCCTCTTTGTCATTGCGAACCGCAGGCGAAGAAGCTGGCTTTAATTTAGCATAGGCATCAGCTCCTTCATGCCGCCCCCTTACAGAAAATAAGGGGGGCGAATTTCGGCTAACAGCGGTGTAGACGAACTCAAGCTTCGCTTAATCCGCCGTTTTCATCGGGATTATAGCACCCACGATAATGACTATGAAATTGGATATGGTAACTCGCCCTACTGCACAAGCTGCTGGATTGTTGCATGGCAATTAAGGGTCGATTTTACATGTAGAATCAATTGATTTCTTTGTGCTCAAGTGCTATTGTTGCGATGTCGATATACTTTATAGAGTATCACATGCCAGTACTTCATGATTACGTAAGTGTAGTTGAGGCAGCCGGCGTTCTGGGCGTACATTGGGAGACAGTCAAGCGTCTATGCCGTGAAGGTCGTATTCCGGCAGAGAAAGTTCACAATAAATGGCTTATTCACAAGGACAATTTACGTGAGTTTGCCACGAACTATAATGAACCACGACCGTGGGAAGAGGGGAAATAGAACCGCTAAAACGGGATTATAGAAGTAAGCGATGGCACGGAAAATCAGCACTAGGAATAATAGTCGTGTAGCTCAAAGGTCAAATGGTGCCAACCTGGGCTTTGAGGAGAAGCTCTGGCAGACAGCCGATAGGCTGCGGGGCCACATGGACCCAGCAGAGTATAAACATGTTGTTCTGGGTCTTGTTTTTCTAAAGTACATCTCGGATGCCTTTCAGGAACGTTACAAGCAGCTAAGTCTCTGGACTTCCGACCCGTCAAGTGACTACTACATCAAGGAGCCACAAGCTCGATACGAAATTCTAGAAGATAGGGATGAGTACAAGGCTGAGAATGTCTTCTGGGTGCCGAAGGAAGCACGCTGGTCATATCTTCAGGCCAATGCCAAGCAACCTACCATCGGCAAGTTGATCGACGACGCCATGGTGGCCATTGAGCACGATAATGTCTCACTCAAGGGAGTATTGCCCAAGGACTATGCCCGCCCAACACTTGATAAGCAACAAGTGGGAGAGCTGATTGACCTTATTGGCACTATTGGGCTAGGTGACAAAGAGAGTCGTTCCAAGGATATTCTGGGTCGGGTCTATGAGTACTTCCTCGGTAAATTTGCCAGTTCCGAAGGTAAAAAGGGCGGAGAGTTCTATACGCCGCGATGTGTGGTTCGGCTGCTGGTAGAAATGATTGAACCTTATAAGGGGCGGGTATATGACCCCTGCTGCGGCTCCAGCGGTATGTTCGTCCAGAGCGAGGAATTTATACGACGGCAGGGTGGCCGCATCGGTGACATATCTGTCTATGGACAAGAATCTAACCCGACGACTTGGCGCCTTGCCAAAATGAACCTAGCAATTCGTGGAATCGAGGCTAACCTAGGTCCATATCATGCCGACTCTTTCCACGATGACCTGCATAAAGACCTCAAGGCTGACTTCATCCTGGCCAATCCACCTTTCAATATGAGCTACTGGGGCGGTGAGCGTCTCCGTGAGGATGTACGCTGGAAATACGGGGTGCCCCCGGTCGGCAACGCCAACTTTGCCTGGATACAGCACTTTATTCACCATTTATCGCCTGTCGGCATTGTCGGCTTTGTGTTGGCCAATGGCTCTATGTCGTCCAATCAATCCGGTGAAGCTGAAATCCGTAAGAATATCATTGAGGCCGACTTGGCAGACTGCATGATAGCCTTGCCCCCACAGCTTTTCTACGGCTCGCAAATACCCGCCTGCCTTTGGTTCCTAGCACGCAACAAGCGTAATAGTAAATTCCGCGACCGCAGCCATCAGACGCTCTTCATTGATGCACGGAAGGTGGGATATATGGTTGACCGTGTGCACCGTGAATTTAGCGATGAGGATATCTCCCGTATTGCTAGGGTATACCACGCCTGGCGTGGAGAAGCAGATGCAGGCGCATACCAGGATATTCTGGGCTTCTGCAAATCATCCATCACTGATGAGATAGCAGCTCAGGGTTATATACTTACTCCAGGTCGCTATGTAGGTGCTGAGGATATAGAAGATGATAACGAACCATTCGAGGAGAAGATGGCTCAGTTGGTCGAGAAGCTGGAGAAGCAGTTCGCCGAATCTGCGAGGTTGGAGGCTTTGATTAAAGAGAGCCTGAAAGATCTGGGGATATGGTGATAACGGATGACCTATACCTTGGATGAAGTAAAACAGAAAGTAAAACAGTCGCTTCATGAGCTCTGGCATAATGATAAACACCTGCTTAAGGTTGATGCCAGTGAACGTTCCATCATGCACAGGCTGGCTATCTATATTGAGCGTGAATTCAGGGAGTATAACGTGGATTGTGAGTACAATAGGGAAGGGAATGATACCAAAAGATACCGAGAGATAATAGACAATATCAGCAAAGCAGGTATAAGTGCCGATGATACTGAAGCCAAGACTGCCTTTCCAGATATCATCATTCATAAAAGAGGTAATAACACGGACAACTTGCTCGTAATTGAGGTGAAGAAGTTAACCGCTGGTCCCACAAAGATAGACAAAATAGACAAGAAAAAACTTATAGCTTTCTTAGATACAAACCAATTGAACTATAAATACGGGTTTGCCCTGCAAATTCCCGTAGGAGGTGGTAGCACTGCAAAACTGTTTTGGTTTGAACAGGGAGCTAGAAAGCAACTGTATGAAGAATACAATATGGGGAATGATGGCTAACCATGAACAGCCAACAAGGGGTAGCAAAGCTGGAGGTTGCAATTTGCCAAAACCTGAGGGAGTTGGGATATGGCAGATAAGTGGCTGATTACATTGTTCTCCGATGCACCAGTTCAAGTCATCGATGGTGACCGTGGTAAGCACTATCCAAAGCTGTCTGAATTTCATGAGTCCGAGTATTGTCTATTCCTTAATGCTGGGAATGTGACCGCTGATGGTTTTGCATTTTCCAAGTGTGCTTTCATAAGCGCGGACAAAGATGCATTGCTTGGGAAAGGAAAACTCAATCGGTATGATAGTGTGCTCACGACGAGAGGCACAGTGGGCAACGTCGCTTTTTATGATTCTTCGGTGCCTTACGAACGCGTAAGAATCAATTCTGGCATGGTGATACTTAGGCCTGACACCCACCAGATTTTTCCAAGGTTTCTCTATATTTACCTCCGATCGCCATCTTTCAAAAGCCAAGTTACGGCGTTCTTCACTGGTAGCGCACAGCCGCAACTTCCCATTAGAGACATCATGAGGCTTAGGCTTCCTATACCACCTCTCCCCGAGCAGCGTGCCATCGCTGCCATTCTGGGCGCGCTGGATGACAAGATAGAGCTGAACCGCCAGATGAATCAGACCCTGGAGGCTATGGCTCAGGCGCTATTCAAGAGCTGGTTTGTGGACTTTGCGCCCTTCCGAGACCAAGGGACGGAGGAATCGCCGCTGGGGCCGATACCGAAGGGGTGGAGAGTAGAAGAGGTTGGAAAAGAGGTTAAAGTGTTGGGAGGAAGCACGCCCAGTACAAAAGAGCCTAAATATTGGCAAGGGGGTGAGCATTGCTGGGCAACACCAAAGGATTTATCCACACTTAATAGTCCGATACTGCTTAATACAGAAAGACGAATTACTGATGCTGGTTTGAAAACAATAAGCTCTGGATTGCTTCCTGCCGACGTTGTCCTTTTGTCTTCTCGAGCTCCAATCGGTTATGTTGCGATTTCTATCGTTCCTGTAGCAATTAATCAGGGATTTATAGCTATGGTATGCGACCAGCAACTTTCGAACTATTATACTCTATTGTGGGCTAATTATAACCTTGATGATATCAAGGCTAGGGCAAATGGTACTACGTTCTTGGAAATTAGCAAAAGCAGCTTTCGCCCCATGCCAGTTATTGTGCCCACAATTGAAGTGATGAACCAATTCAAAGAAACTGTTGAACCAATTTTCATGAGGATCACAAATAACGAGAAGGAATCACGCACCCTGGCCGCCATCCGCGACACTCTACTGCCGAAGCTCCTATCAGGCGAGATTCGGGTGAAGAATGCGGAGAAGTTTGTGGAGGAGAAGATATGACTGTTGACGCTGAAGGACAAACCAACTCTGGCCAGGGAGTCGAAACTACAGATCTGAAATCAGAGCTCAGACGCATACTTGCAGAGGACTTTAAGAAACGTCTCACTCAATCCGAGCTTATTTCGGAAGAGCAATGCAAGCGGCTTTGTAACTTGCTCACGGAGGAATCCATATCCGCTTCAGATATAGTCAAAGTTGTGACAGGGGATGAGGAATCAACGGCTGATGACTGAGAGAATCCGTGAAATTCGCTTTAGCTCCTTTCGTGGCCTCCCTGACTACACATGCAAGCTTAATGGGAAGAACATTTCTATTTTCGGAGGCACTGGTAAAGGGAAGAGCGCCATCGTAGATGGTATTGAGTTCTTCTTCAGTAGAAGTCTCCGCAGATTCCATGGTGAAGGGAGTGGCAATATTGATGCAGACAAAGCAATTCGCCATGTTTTGAAGGAAGAACAGCTATCGGTGGAACTGGCATTTATACCAACCAATGAATCTGTTCGGCGGAGGCTGAGTGACTATAGCATACCAACAGCAACCCATTCATCAATTCAGGAGTATATCAATCAGCATCCTCCTGCTGGAGCTTTTGTTCTAAGGCGATCGCAGCTACTCGAGTTTATTCACGACCAGGAGGCAAAACGCTACCAGAAATATATACATTTGTTGGGCCTTGACTATATCGATGCTACCCAGAAAAGCTTCGTTGAGGCCGAAGAGATGATCGAAACCCAGCGCTTTGAATGCCAACAAAGACTGAACGATGCCTTACAGTTGTTCAGAGACCCCGATATGGACTGGACACCGGCAGATCTGAGTGCTGTCCTTACCAAATGCGCTGAAGTAGCGCAGCCATTTAGCGTGGACACACTTACTGAGTGGCAACAACTAGACAGTGCAATCTCAGTACTGGATGCCAGGCGTTCGAAGGAAACCAAGCAGAGAATCGACGCGCTTAATCTTGCAATTGACCATCTTAAGGTTGAAACCCCCAGTGAGATTGAAAGCACTGTTGCCGCTCTTAATCAACTGCACGCGCAGCTTAGAAAGATACAGGCAAAATCAGAGGAGGTCCTGAGAGGCGGAGTAATCGAGGAAGGTCTAAAATACTTTCAGGAGCATCCAGGTATTACGAAATGCCCTCTATGTGAAAAGACGCTTGAAGCAGGTTATCAGGCGACATTTGAAAGATTAGCTGAACGGAATAGAGCTCTTGGGGAACTACGTGATTTGGAAAGACAGCGGTCTGAAAAGCTGGACGTTCTGGTCACAGCATTACAGCGGCTACTGGATCAACTGGATAAGGAACAGGAAGAAGACTATGCCCTGTATCCCGAGGGAGATGCTCAAACACTCATCAAGCACTGTGCGGCCCTACAAGAGTGGGTGAGACTCATCAAATCCACCAAAGAACAAAGAACCTATGAGGATATAATCGTACCTCCAGTTATCAAGGTGGTACAGTCTATCCGCTCGACTATTCATAATTCTTTGGTAAAAGAAAGAGATGCCCTAACTCAGCCTGCCGCTGTTGCTTTGGAAAAGGCAGTTGGTTTTCTCCAAAGAGCCAAGGAGAAGGAACCCGAAATCAGGGCTGCGGAATCGGCCAAGGCCGATTCCCTGAAGTTGCGGCATGCGATGCAGGATGTTCAGGAAGCCTTCTCACGAGCTAGAGAGAGTGCTGTACAAACTGTATTCGACAAAATTGCAGAAAAGGTACTCTCTTATTATCACAAACTGCACGACTCCGACGATGCTAATGAATCTTCCGAATGTACTGGTTTGAGCCTTACTTCAACTTCCCGAGCTGCCGCTGGCGGGTTGCAGCTTGCTATCGAATTTCTCGGTATAGTAGACTCATATGACCCGCGTGCTTTTCTAAGTGAAGGGCATCTCGACTCTCTCGGCCTGTGTCTTTACTTAGCAACCGTTCGCACGTTCAACAATTCAGGATCGTTGCTTGTATTAGACGATGTTCTGACAAGTATTGACATGGAACATCGCCACAGGGTGGCAGAGTTGCTTCTTGAGGACTTTTCGGATTTTCAACTTGTGGTCACCACACATGATGAATATTGGTTTAATTTGCTACAGTCAAAGGTTCTTGCCCGAGGTGAACAGGACAAATGGAGATTCAAACAAATTGCGAGATGGACTCTTGAAAAAGGGCCTGAGTCCGCCGCCTACGAGGGGACGTGGGATTGGATTGAAACGAATTTGGTCGAAGAAAATTACCGTGAGTTGGGTGGCTCTCTACGTTTAGTGCTCGAAGACTTCTTGAAGCGTGTGGCTGACAAGATAGAACTGAAGGTGAAATATCATATCGCCGGGAAATATGTTGCAGGTGATTTCAATTTTGCTGGAATTCGTGACAACCTTCGTGAGCGATTAATAGAAGAAGCTCCAAATGAAGAGAGTGAGATTCAAAAAGATATTAGCAGAGTATTTGGAACCGGCGATCTCATAAACTTCCTCAGCCACGATAATCCAGGCAGACTAGAAGTGACTCTTACAGAAACGAAGGACTTTGTTAATGGACTCAAATCCCTAGAACAGAGGTGTAAGACTCACAAATTAATAAAAGGCATTAGCTTGTGACCTGAATAGGGATAGTGAAGTTTACTAGAGAGAAGCCACGCCTTGATAAGTTAAGAGGTTTACATTGCCACTCATCATACGGATGGAAGGAGTACTACAGAATGCAAAAACCGCCTTTTCAGACGGCTTAAGTACTCCTTCTACACGTGGCAGATGAGTTATTATTATGATAGTACTATTGCTTGACTTTTGTCAATACCCCTTTGTCTTGGCTTGTTCTGAGAGTCCCCTGAGAGACAACACTTTCGGGGGAGATGCGGGTAAAGGATGCTGAGAAATTTATCAAGGAGGGAATCACATGAGTATTGTTAGTCTCCTCAATCAGGTAAAGGAGCATGAAATTGTCCTACCAGCAATTCAGCGAAACTTTGTCTGGCCTGTAGAGAGGATTTACACGCTGCTGGATTCCATCATGCGTGGCTATCCGATAGGCAATATCATTCTCTGGGAGACCCACCACGATATTCAGCATCGATTTTTCGTCGCGGATTATCAGGGGGATAGCACGGACACGTACCATGATAATCCCTCGGGCAAGAGGTTGAATCTCGTCATTGACGGACAACAGCGGCTACAGTCCCTATACGTGGCTATCTATGGCAAGTATGACGGCTGCCCTTTGTACTTCGATGTACTGAGCGGTAGAGAGAAGGATGACGTATCCGAGGATAAATATATCTTTATCTTCAGTACTCAACAACGTATTAGAGAATTGAACGAAAATGTACTGAAGCAACTATCTCTGCCGCCTGAAAAAAGAGACAAGAGTTTCCAAGTCTTACATTACATGCAAGTCTCCGACCTTTTCGCAATGAGTGTAGAGGACAAGGAACGGTTTAAAGATGAATTATCTGAGACTTTATCGCTCGATGCAGCCGACCACATCCGTATCAGTGTCAACCTCTCTTTGCTTGACCAGTCTTTATCCAAAGAGGGAGACTTATTGCGGGAGACAATCATCGATAAAAACTTACCGGCGAGTAGTAAATCCTGCAAATCAGACTACGACGTTCTTGAAATATTTGTTAGAGTAAATACTCTGAATACTCGGCTAAGCAGGTCTGATCTGATATTCAGCATGCTGAAGCTGAATTGGAAGGAATCAGCAACATACCTCCCCGAATTCGTTAGAGAGATCAACGAGAATAACTCCTTTGAACTTAACAACGATTTTGTTATCCGCTGCCTCTTTGCTGTATCAAATCTGGGCACTAAATTCGATATAGATCTTCTGCGAAAGAAGAAGAATGTTACAAAGCTCAGAAATAACTTTGACCAATGCTGTGATGCTATTCGTTCAACAGTAGATTTCATCCAGACTCACTGTTGGTGCGCAAATGGTGGAATACTGGGCGGGCCAAATACCCTGGTACCTCTTGTTTATTACCTCTTCCACACTAAGAACCATCAGGTTCCAAATGATCAGATCTCTAGAGTTAGGAAAGCGCTGTACCTCTTTGGGTTTGCTAAGCCTTTCTCGCGGTATGGGGATAGCCGCGTATGGGCGTTTATCCGAGACGAACTAAAACCTCTTGTTGAGAACAATGATGAAACCTTCCCTCTGGAGAATACCTTTTGGTGGATTACCTTCTGGGAGAAAATACGGTCCTTTAAAGACCTGCTTCAGTCCAATCATGTTCTTGCACTTCACCTAATCCAAAGTCTGACAGGAGCCGCCTTCAAGTATGAAGGCAACGCCCCTGAAATTGACCATATCTTTCCACGCTCCGTGCTGCGAGACAAGGAATTTGAGCTACCAGACATTAATCATTTCGCCAATTTCTGGATTCTTGCAAAAGCCAAGAATCGGAATAAAAGCAGTGAGCATCCAGCCGGTTACTTTGCAGATGTTGACGAGGCCGAAATGAAAACAGCTCTGATCGAGAGAGAGTATCTTGACTATCGGCGTTACACAACTTTCTTAGAACACCGGAGTCAATGCATAATACAGAGGGTGCAGGAAAAGCTTGGATTCAGCGGCGATGAGTTTGAAAAAGAAAGCAGTTAGAACAGAGGCCAACGTTATACGAAGTTTAAAAGACTATGATACTAACGAAATTAACTGAATCAGTAGTTGAAAAAGCTGCCATCGACTGGTTTAAGGACCTGGGTTATCAGTACCTGCCTGGGCCTGATATCGCCTGTGATGGACCTTATCCTGAGCGGGAAAGCTATGCTGACGTGTTATTAGAGGAACGGCTGCGTTCTGCTCTGGTGTCTCTGAACCCGGATATACCGGTCGAGGCATTAGAGGATGCCTTCAGAAAGGTGACCCGTCCTGATAGTCCCAGCTTCATTGTCAATAACCGCCAGTTCCATAAGATGCTGACCGAGGGCGTGGATGTGGAATACCACAACGAAGAGGGACGCATTGTCGGTGATAAGGTGTGGTTGGTGGATTTTACCCACTCAGAGAGTAACGATTGGCTGGTAGTCAATCAGTTCACAGTTATTGAAGGACAGCAGAACCGACGCCCTGACTTGGTCGTTTTTGTGAATGGCATGCCACTTGCGGTGATAGAGCTAAAGAACCCCGCCGACGAAAACGCCACGATAAAGGCGGCCTACAACCAGTTTCAAACCTATAAGATGGATATACCCTCCCTTTTCCCCTATAACGAAATGCTGGTCATTAGCGATGGTACTGAGGCCCGCATGGGAATGTTGACATCTGCTTGGGAATGGTTCCTGCCCTGGCGCACTAGCAACGGGGTAACTATTGAACAAAAAGATATCCCAGAACTGGAAGCATTGCTCAATGGCATATTCGAAAAGTGTCGCTTCCTCGATTTGATACGCCACTTCATCCTTTTCGAGGTAGACGGCTCTCATATAGCTAAGAAGATGGCAGCCTACCATCAATATCACGCTGTTAATGCGGCAGTGGCTGCCACGGTGAAGGCCACTTTACCCGAGGGAGACAGGCGCGTTGGTGTGGTGTGGCACACGCAGGGGGCAGGTAAAAGCCTTACCATGGTATTTTATGCTGGCAAGATAATCCTTCATCCATCTATGGAGAATCCTACGCTAGTACTACTTACTGACAGGAATGACCTTGACCAGCAATTGTTTGATAACTTCACATTAGCCCAGGACCTTCTCAGGCAGAAGCCGGAGCAGGCAGAGACGCGGGAGCACCTAAGAGAGCTCCTGAAGGTAGCATCCGGGGGCATCATATTCACAACTATTCAAAAATTCCTGCCAGAAAGAGGGGAGAGATTCCCTATGCTATCAGACCGCCACAACATCGTTGTCATTGCCGATGAGGCCCATCGCAGTCAATACGACTTCATTGACGGATTAGCCCGAAACATGCGAGATGCTCTACCTAATGCTTCATTCATAGGGTTCACCGGGACGCCTATAGAAAAAGCAGACAGAAGTACTCCGGCAGTCTTCGGAGATTACATTAGCATCTACGATATACAGCAAGCAGTGGCTGATGGTGCTACTGTCCGTATCTTCTATGAGGGGCGCTTGGCAAAACTGGAACTGAAGGAGAATGAAAGACCGCACATAGACCCCGAATTTGAGGAGGTAACCGAAAGCGAGGAAGAGAGTGTCAGAGAGAAGCTCAAGACCAAATGGGCCCGGCTGGAAGCAATGGTTGGCACTGAGAAGCGGATAAACCTTGTGGCAAGAGACATTGTGAATCATTTTGAGCAACGCCTTGAAGTAATGGATGGTAAGGGGATGATAGTCTGTATGAGCCGTCGTATCTGTGTAGACCTCTACGATGCCATCGTTAAGCTCTGTCCCTCCTGGCATCATCAAGATGACGATAAAGGTGCTATCAAAGTGATTATGACCGGTTCAGCGAGTGACCCCACCAACTTTCAGCCTCATATACGGAACAAACTTCGTCGTGAGGCTATCAAAAGGCGAATGAAAGACCCCTCAGACCCTATGAATTTGGTTATCGTCCGTGATATGTGGTTGACTGGCTTTGACGCGCCTTGTCTGCATACTATGTATATCGATAAACCAATGCGTGGTCACGGTCTGATGCAGGCCATAGCCCGCGTTAACCGTGTTTTCCGAGATAAACCTGGTGGCCTAGTGGTCGACTATCTTGGAATAGCGGATGAGCTAAAGAAGGCACTGGCTGACTACACGGAAGGCTCACGTCGTGATACAGGCATCCCCCAGGAAGATGCCGTAGCAATCATGCTAGAGAAGTATGAGGTCGTCTCTGCCATGTTTCATGGCTTTGACTACTCCAAATTCATAACTGGCACCCCTGCTGAGCAATTGAAGGTTATTCCGAGCGCCATAGAGCATATCTTAAGCCAGGAGGATGGAAAGACACGGTTGCTGCAAGCTGTGACTGAACTGTCAAAGGCCTTTGCCCTGTCTGTCCCACACATTGATGCACTGAAGATCAAGGACGACGTCGGCTTTTTCCAGGCTATTAGAGCAGCCATAGCTAAGAACACACGAATACCTGGCAAGCCAGAAGAGGAACTGGATTTTGCTGTTCGCCAAATCGTGTCCAAGGCCGTATCATCCGATGAAGTAGTTGATATATTCAGCGCCGCTGGCCTCAAAAAACCTGAGATCTCGATCCTATCCGACGAGTTTCTTGCCGAGATCCAGGGGATGCCGCATCGCAATCTGGCTCTTGAAGTTCTTCAAAAACTCCTTAATGACGAAATCAAGGCACAATCTAGGAGGAATTTGGTACAATCCAGGTCCTTTGCTGAGATGCTAGAGCGAACTATTCGTCGGTATCAAAACCGAACTATTGAGACTGCCCAAGTAATTCTCGAGCTCATTGAACTGGCTAAAGAGATGCGTGAGGCCAAATCTCGCGGTGAGAAACTGGGCCTAAAGGAAGACGAAGTAGCCTTCTATGACGCTCTTGAAGTCAATGATAGTGCAGTGAAAGTGCTGGGTGATGATACTTTGAAAACAATAGCTCGGGGGCTGGTAGAAGTGGTGCGGCGTAATGTCACTATAGATTGGACTGTGCGGGAAAGTGCCCGCGCTAAGCTGCGGACAACAGTTAGACGGCTGCTACGAAAGTATGGATATCCACCAGACAAGCAGGAAAAAGCCACCTTGACTGTACTGGAGCAGGCTGAATTACTAGGTAGGGACTGGGTTGGTTAAGATCGTCCCGGCGATTCAATTTTGGAACCAAGGGAATATCGAATGAGTTTGAGTTTTGATAAGGTACTATTTACATCAGCCAGTGAAGCTATAGCACCAGATGAAATAAGCAAGAAAATAGATGCTTTCGGGTATAAAGATGCTGTACACAAAATAATATGTGATTCTAAGGAATTAGACAGAGGTGGAGAGGTATTTATCAAATGCACAGCGCGTATACTGTCAAATTTCGGGATGACTAGAGGGGGTCCTTTCAAGGGTGTGAAAATAGAAGAAAATGGAAGTGTGAACCGCAGAGAGATATTGCTAGCTTGCTGGAAGAAAGTTGGGGGTCATCTGATGGAAATACGTAATTCAATACTTGAAAGTGGCCATTCCAGAGATAGATATCTTGTGGAACTGGGCGAATCTGAACGCGAAGAATTAATAGCGAAAATTTGGTCCATTACTAAACAACTTTTACCTTTAACCATGGGAAAGACTTCTTACGGTCTTGTCGGAGCGAGTAAGATACTATTTGCAGTTTTACCTGAAATTGTTCTACCAGTCGACAATAGTCAATGGTTGAATCTATTCAAAACAGTTGATATTGGAGATGTCATAACTGGGATGGTATTTGAGATTCAACATTGGGAAAAAGAAACAGGGGAGAAGCTTAATGAAAGGGACCCCCAAAAAAGACTAACTACGCTTCCATCCGTATACAACGTTATGGCAATGGCTGCCAGACCGTAAAAAGTGGTGTGTTAGCCCAGGTCCAAGCGGACTCGAACCGTGCGTAAGGACACTTTTCGTCATTTTGTGCAATGAGGTAACAATAGGGCGAACTGCTCCGCCGCTAGCTCTGCTACCTACTTCGTTGCCAATGAAAAACCACCAGTGTAAAATACAGTCATGAGGAAAGAAGTTGAAGTCGTAGCAAGGGGCAAAATTAATCCAACGCGATGAGCAGGGCCCCCGCTGAATATGACAGCTGGCTGGTGCTAGTTACGAGCGGGCTCGACTCGAGATAGAGGGTAACATATGGCGATACAATCATTTAGCGGTATTCTTGCAAGAAGAGGTTGCCTTTGATGTCCGAAAAGTACACTATGCGGATCTCCCGACTGACCATCGACAAGCTCGGGATTCAAATGTATGACCGCGTGTCGGCGGTGTTGGCTGAACTGATGGCCAACTGCTATGACGCCGATGCTGAGCATGTGACGATTGCGTTGCCCTTGGGGAGGTACCTCGCGGAGAAGGACGGGGATGGGGTAAGAGACCTGGGGTACGAGATCAGAATTGAAGATGACGGAAGTGGGATGAAGACTAGCGAGGTCCACGATTACTACCTGCAGGTTGGATTCAACCGCAGGACTAGGCGCAGTGAGGTAACGCCAAAGAACAGGCGCGTGATGGGACGCAAGGGAATCGGAAAGCTAGCACCGTTTGGGATTTGCCGGGAGGTCGAAGTGGTGACGTCAGGTGGCGAACCGGACGAAGACGGCTACGAGGTCTCCAACTTGATCCTTGAGCTCGACAGAATCTTGGAGGACACGAGGGACGAGGAGGGGAAGGTTGAAGATTACCACCCGAAGGTCGGTCCGCTAGACGGTACCCGCCGGTCCCAGACGGGCACTACCGTCATTCTTCGAAATTTCGATCGACGTCGAGTGCCAGCCAAGGACGACCTCCACCGGCAGTTAGCGGCCGGGTTTGGCTTGACCCGAGAAGACTGGAACGTCACTCTGATCGATAGCACAGGGGAAAGCGACTCCATCCAACTTGGCACGCTCCAGGTCGACCTGATGGAAGGAACTCTGATCCAAGTAGACGAACGGCCAGTGAAGGTCGAAGAAGACAAGTATCTTCCTGTAAGTGGATGGGTCGCTTACGCCAAGGATCCCTACAAGGACGAGGTGATGGCCGGCGTTCGTATCTACGCCAGAGGCAAGATCGTGGCGCAGACCAGAGACTTTAACGTCAAAACTGGCTTCACCGGCGAATTCAAGATGAGGAGCTACCTCACCGGAGAAATTCACGCTGAGTGGATCGACGAGAAAGACCAAGACCTTATCAGGACTGACCGGCAAGACATTATCTGGAATTCTGAGCGTGGGAACGCGTTCCGGGAGTGGGGGCGTGCGATCCTCAAGGAGCTCGCAGGCCGTTCTGAGGCAAGTGCAGGACGGCGAGTGTGGGACTTATTCCTCGAGAAATCCAACCTTCAACAGCGACTGGAGAGGGCGCTGCCGAACGATGCCGCCCTTCGTGATGCAGTCACGAGGGCCGCCAAGTCTTTGATGACCCGAGCGGACCGAGACGCCATGCAGAACCCCAGGTTCGTGGAGCGAGTAGTAGGCCTTGCCTTTACCGTGGGACCCCACAGATCCTTGCTTGACACCTTGGACGAAGTCGCCTCCTCAACGACCGAGTCGGTTGAGGCGATTCTGGAGCTCTTCGAGAAAGCTAGGATCGTGGAGGTCTACTCACTTGGCCAGGTCGCACAAAGGCGAGTAGACTCAGTAGAAGAGCTCCGCAAGCTCGTGTCCAGCCCCAACACTGTTGAGGATCAACTGCAAAAGCTGATCGAGCGAGCCCCTTGGATCCTCTACGCTGACTGGACTCCGCTCAGCTTCAACGAGCCACTGGCGAGGACCCGACGAAACTTCGAGAGCTGGTACCAAGCTAACTACGGGGGAGAGATCGTTACCTCGTCAATAGACAACCCCGAGAAGAAGCCAGACTTCGTGATGCTCAACCACGAAGGCCGACTGGAAGTCATCGAGATCAAGCGACCACAACACCAGTTGAACGACGACGAATTTCAAAGGGCCTTCGGTTACCTGACTGCAGTCAACAAGTTTATCGCCGACAACGCCGAAGTCAGTGAGCTATATCACGAGGCAAGGCTGACGATTGTGTGCGACGCGCTCAACCTTAGGCTTGAGTACGCTAGCCTGCTTGAGACCAATCCTCAGATAACCCGCAAGGGGTGGCACGATGTCCTTCAAGCAACCAACCGAGCTCACGAAGACTTCCTAAAAGTTGTTCGAGGAATGCAGGGTGAGTTGCCGGAATTCAGTGACGAGGAGGACTAGGGAAGCCCCATGGATGTGATGACACCGGAGCAGCGATACCGTGCCATGGCTCACAACCGGGGACGCACGCGTCCAGAGAGGGCACTGGCTTCGGCACTGTGGAAGAGGGGGCTCAGGTATCTGACTGACGAGGGGTACCGAGCGCGCTACGGACATCACCTGCCTGGCCACCCTGACCTCGTTTTTGTAGGACATCGAGTAGTGGTATTTGTGGACGGATGTTTCTGGCACGGATGCAGCGAGTGCGGCAGCCCACCGAGTCAAAGCGGGGACTTCTGGAGACGCAAGATCGAGGCGAACGTGGAACGGGACCAGCAGGTCACGACGAGGCTCGAGAGTGAGGGCTGGACAGTGGTTCGCGTTCCCGAACACTCAGTTCGCACAAAGAGGCGCCTGCAGGAGACGGCAGACAGGCTATCGGGAACCATGAGGCACCTACGGAACCATGTCCAAAAGGACCCAGATTGACGGTAGTGTAGACGTATGAGCAAGCATGCGAACACTGATGACCTTCGCGACTTCATAATGCAACCCAAGCGAGAGTCGCGCGGTGCCCACACGGCCATCTCGTTGTTTTCTGGGGCTGGACTGAGCGACCTTGGATATGAGATGGCCGGTTTTCACTTCGTGGTCCACGTTGAGGAAGAGCAAAGGCGGGCAGACATAGGTGCTGACAACTTCCCCTCCTCTCAGTGGCTTGTAGGCGATGTCCGCACATGCCGTGGTGATATTGTAGAAGCCTACCCCCAGGCCACGCATGACCGCCTAGACTTCTTGGCAGCCACTCCCCCATGTCAAGGCATGAGTAGTTCCAACCCCAGCAGAGGGAAACGCCAGACCGCTCAGGCCAAGTCACTGGAAGAAAAAAACCGGCTGATCTTGGAGGTTATTTCACTCGCTCGCTCACTGAAGCCCAGGGTGATCGTTGCTGAAAATGTGCGCCAAGTACTAACACTGGGTGTGGAGTATGAGGGTCAAGAGGGACGAGTGATTGACCTCCTAGCTGAAGGCTTATCGGAGTACAAGGTGTTCCCAGGGGTGGTAAACGTAGCCGACTACGGAATCCCCCAGGTGCGGAGACGCGCCCTGGTAGTGGCTGTTCACAAGAGCGAGCCGTGGCTGGAGCGGATGATGGCCCGCAACTTGCTGCCTTGGCCACGGTGCACCCATGCCGAGCAGCCAACCAACGGCCTCCTTCCGTGGATTAGCGTTCGGGCATGGTTTGAAGCGATGGATTATGAGCGGCTGGACGCGAGATCTGTGGAAACAGCACATGGGTCTCACGAGCTGCACTTTGTGCCCAACTACGAAAAAGACCGATACCTGCAAGTCAGCCAGATACCAGCATACTCCGGGCGCAGTGCCTATGAAAACGACATTTGTCCTTCGTGCGGGCTTCAGCACGTACCAGAAGGCCTAGTAATTTGCCCTTCTTGCGGTGGAGTCATGCGCAACCGACCTTATGTCGAAAGGAATGGGCGAGCGCGGTTGATTAAGGGCTTCCACTCCAGCTACCATCGGATGAATCCCCAACGCCCTGCATACACGGTTACTACCAACTCCAGCCATGTGGGCAGTGACTTCAAGATACACCCCTGGGAACATCGAGTCCTGAGCATTCTCGAATGTGCTGATCTTCAGACTGTGCCAAGGTTCTACGACTGGTCATGTGCGCATCGCAACCGCACTAAATACCTTGTACGCAACTTGGTTGGAGAGGCTTTTCCTCCATACTTTACGTACCTGCATGGGCGCCTCTTGGCAGACCTTCTCTCTGCGGTTGAAGTGCCAGATGAACGCTTAGCTCCCATGTCAAAAGCAGCAGGCACAGGGACCGAGGTTTAGTCTTTGCCTATGTCGGCCTTGGTCCAAAAGTCGCCGTACACTGGTCGCGAGAGCAGTCAGTGCAAGATTTGTGCAGTGCCTAAGCAAGCCCGCGTCATGTGACTCGATCCCTTTCCTCAATATGAATGTGCCAGCACAAAGGTTTTCTCAAAAGTCTTAGTTTTTCCTTTTATCCGGAATGGAGAACTGTGTGTGAAGGGTTTCAGACCTGCACTAAAAGCCAGTTTGTTGAGTAGTCTGCACAAGTGGCTTGCCAGTAAGCTAGCATATCATCATTATTCTTTGTGCTGGCTAAGGACGGCAAAGGTAGTGGCATCATCTGCTAGTTAAGTGGCTGACCAGAAGGGGGTGAATTATGCCATTGCCAGAGCCTATTGTCCGCGCTGGCGGGCTTTTAAGGGTATTTTCGTCAAAACACATAATGGTAAAGTGCCAAAAAAAGCATTATATGCGTCTTGGAGGGCATTTTTATCGGGGTCGGCAATACCATTGTGGTCTGGTCGGCATACTAGCTTGGAAATAGTGCGATTGGGTTATCAAGAATATAAATCGGAGTTCTGGCTAATTTGATATCGCGTTAAGCCATTGGCATTTATGCTTGAACTTTGTTAATTGTTGTGTTGTTGTTGTTGACATTGTTGGTTGGTTGTTGTTGTTAGCATTATTGTATGATGTCAATCAATCAACAACCAACCAATCAATCAATCAATCAATCAATAAGCCCCCCCATAGAAGATGAAAGGAAGTTGGCTGGTTATGAGGTTGTCATTGAGGACCCAGAAGAACTTTCCAGAGAAAGCTAAACCCTATTTTGCCGCTTTGATTTATAAGGCATAACAAACAACCAAATGCCACTGTGCTACAACGCTACTGTGTTTACTGTGCCACACTGTTAATTGCTACTGTATTCACTGTGCTGTAATTTATACAACGATAGCACCAATCAACAACGCACAGTGCACCTTCAACCAGTAAACGCCTTACTTTCCCTTACTAGTTTTTAACAACCCCCGTATAGCTCTAGTGCAGCCTATGTTCCTAAAAACCTCAGCGTTAGTATTCAATAGTTGCCTTCCCACGGTCTTTACTGCTACTCCTGCTCCTTGTTTACTTATTTGTTGCCTCATTGCTTGCTCGCTGCCTGCTTGTTTATTGCTTGCTACTGCTTGCTTGCTTGCTTGCTTAAGTAGCAGTATAGCAACAGCAAGGTAGCAGTAAGACATCAGCAATACAAGAGCAGCAGCAATAATAGAAGCGGAGGCTTTCAAGTATTACTGATTTGGCGGATATAGTATTCCGGTAGTGCCTTATCAACAAATTTATTAGGGAGACCACAGGGGCATCATGGTGCCCCTTGTATTATTATATTGAGGCGATGTGGCTCTTCTGTCCTGATGCTATGGTCAATGCTGATTAACTTCTCAAATAAGTGCTCTGTTCTCTGTTCTGTGCTCTTTATTTACTGTTATAACGAAAATACAGTAACAATACAATGCACAACACAATAACAATACAGCGATGTGGCTATCGTTAATTATATCGGTAACTATTCAAAAAAGCTCTTCTGTCTTGAGTGTCAATTAACTACTCAGAGAGTTCTCATCGCTAGTCAATATCAGTCCCATAGAAAATTCCCTGTCCATGTCCTTCATCCTAGCTAAATTGAAGAGACACAAAAGCCTATTTTGTTATGTAATTACACAACAGGGGTGTATTGTAACCATGCCATAAACAATGCACCGGATTGTTTGTTATGCCTGCCCTTCGTACCTCCTAGTATGGCGTGAGACTAAACCATAAAGGAATCACCCAAAATCCATGCATCATTTATGCATTCTGTATTGCATTGATATTGTCAATTCCTCTACGATTTAATGGAATTAATGCAAAGCAATACAAATTATGGCAAGCAATAAAGATAAAGCATTTGCACTCTTCTATACTACT
>Ga0307422_1000356_pt1 | contig 26678 bp, 25 predicted proteins | sample SalMarWE160290MG_FD_202153 | JGI IMG/M metagenome (GOLD analysis project Ga0307422, IMG submission 202153) | Salt marsh sediment microbial communities from the Plum Island Ecosystem LTER, Massachusetts, United States - WE1602-90 | ecosystem: Environmental > Aquatic > Marine > Intertidal zone >...
GAATATCTTTCCCTTTTTCAATTTTTCTCACTTCAGCGATTTCATCGGTTACCTTCTCTGCTGGAAGTAAACCTCCTTGACCCGCTTTTGCTCCCTGCCCAATTTTAATTTCAATAGCATCAGCTTTCTTTAAAATTTCTTCTGTAATTCCGAATCTGCCGGTAGAGTATTGCACGATTAGTTTTTTAGAAAATTCTCTTTCTTCTGGGAGCATCCCTCCTTCGCCGGTATTTTCTATCGTTCCAGCCAAAGTAGAGGCTTTAGCCAAAGCTATCTTTGCTTCTTTACTTAAAGCTCCAAAGCTCATTGCTCCGATTATCACTGGAGTTTTTAATTCAATCGGCTTTTTGCTACGCTTACCAACTATAGTTTTAGAACTTATTTCTTCTTTGAAATAATCGATCGGTCTTTTTGCTAATTGGGCTGGGATAAAAACCAAATCGTCAAAGCTAACTTTTCCCAATTTACTGGATCTACCGCTGGTAATAGGAACTTTTTTTACTCTATCTTGAATTTTTTTAATCCAATTTTGATTCATAGTTTAAAATCTAATAATCGACCTTTTGAATAAGCTTCTACTAATTTTTTTGAATAAGGAATTTCTTGGTCAATTTCTATCTTATACTTTTTGGCGATTTTTTCAATTTTTGTTTTAACTCCTAAATCTGCTTGATTTAAAACTATTTTAGCTGGCACCTTAAGCTTTTGACACAAATCCAAAATTAAATTTAAATCATAAGCACCCATCGGAGTAGGTTCAGTAACGCAATAAGCTAAATCACAATCCAAAAGAGCTGAAATTACCGGACAATGCGTGCCAGCAGCTGTATCAAAAAGAATATAATCTGCTTTTATTTTTTTAGCAAAATTTAGGGCAAGCTTTTTTGTTTCAGTAACCACTGGCCCAGTTTCTTCTAAACCAGGATTTGCCATTCCAGTAATTAAATAAAAATTATTTTTGAGTTTTGAGTTTTGAGTTTTGAGTTTATTAAGATATATCTGTCCAGTCTCTTCTTTTTGGGGCTGAATCGCCCCAAAAGGACAAACTCTCCAACAAGCTCCGCAGGCTGAACATAAATCTTTAATAAATACGGGATATTGGCCGGGAGCTTGGAAAATAGCATTTGACCTACAAGTTCTGACACACAAACCACACTTAGTACATTTCTTCTTGTTTAATTTTGGGAATTGGGCATAAACTTTCCCAATTGGCTTTTTTATTTTTTTTCCCAAAAGCAAATAATCATTAGGGCATTCTACATCACAATCACAAAGAATAACTTTTTTATTTTCTTTAACTAATTGATTGGCAAATAAAATGGCGACCGTTGATTTACCGGTGCCGCCTTTTCCGCCAGTTATTCCAATTTTTTTCAATTTATTCGTCATTATTTTTCTCGGGTTGGTTCCTCTAAAATTTTAAGTTTTCCTTCTGAAAGTTTCTCTAAAAGATTTCTCACATTCCCATCTATTCCTTGATAAACATCTACTACATTGTCCCGTAGAGTATGTAAAGAAATCGGTCCCATTTCTTTGGTAATAATTGAGCCAATTTTTTCTTTTAGCACGAACCTAGAGGCCTCCAAACCAGCTCTCATTTTCTTTCCTAAAAAAGGATTCTCTTTAAAATAAAAGTTTTTAACTTCGTCTTTTTTAAATTCAACGAACATAAACTTTTTAGCCCGACCGAACTGAGCTGAAATTTCGGAATCCAATCCTTCTTCCTTTTCCACTGGAATACATAATTTTTGACTTTCGGCAATCGCCGGAGCTATTCCCACAATTAAAGAATCCACCGGCTTTACCCTTCTTTTTATTTCTTTTTCAATGTTCTCTGAAATTTCTCTAGCCCGATTAACATTTACGCTTCTCCCCAATTTTACTTTCACCTCTCCAAAAACAAAAGGGCCGGACTTTCTTAATTTTAAATTATCAAAACCCCTTACTCCAGAAATATTATCCAAAACCTCCTTTACCTTTTCTTCTATCTCTATATCGGGAGAAACATCTATCAGGGCAAAAATAGAATCTTTGGCTGATTCAATTCCTATTTTAAAAATAAAAATAGAAATTAAAATTCCCATTGCTCCCTCTAAATACAAGACACCAAACCACCTGGCAAACAGACCGATTAAAACAATTCCTGAAGAAAACAAATGCATTCTAGATTCCTTACCATCGGCAGTTAAGCTCTGGGAGTTAATTTTCTGACCAACTTTCATTTCATAGCTCCCGATAAAAAACATTATTATGGCATCCATTACCGCCACCCCAATTGCCACTAATGGAATATTCAATTCTTCTACAATAAGAATTTTACTAATAGCTTCTTTAATTATTTCAAAGCCAGCGAATAAAATCAGACCGGAAATAATTAAAGCAGTTATGTTCTCAACTTTATAAAATCCGTAGGGGAATTTTTCCGTAGGTTTCTTTTGGGCAATTTTCAAACCAAACCAGGCAAAAAAAGTAGAAAATGAATCAGCAGCACTGTGAATAGCATCTGCCAATAAAACAACACTACCTGAAATAAAGCCTACTACAGCTTTAGCTATAGCAAAAAAGATGGTAGTAGAACCTGCTATCAAGGTTGCTTTTTGACCTTTTTTAAAAATATCTGGCATATTTTATTATCTATCTACCCCTTCTTCCGCCTCTTTCAGGACCAGGTCCAGGACCAAAGCCCCGTCTTCCGCCAGGAGGACCAAATCGACCGGGAGCTGAGGGAATCTTTATTTCTTTTAATTCTCCTTTATTGTATTTATCTATGGTCTGTCTAACAGTTAAACCAAAAATTCCAGGATAAATTTTGATCCCAGACATTTGTAAAACCGACAAGGCATTGGGGCCAAAGTTTCCGCAAATTACTGCTACTGTTTTCTCAGAAGCAACCAGCTGACCAGCTGCTACTCCTGCACCTCGGTCAGCTTGACCTGCTAGATTTGATATAGATTTAAATTCTTTAGTCTCTGAATCTACAATTAAAAAATAAGGACAACGGCCAAAAACCGGTGAAACTTGAGAATCTAAATTCGAACCAGTGGAGCAAACACAGATTTTCATGATAAGATTTATTGGGCCCGGGTCATGGAAGTACCGCATTTAGGGCAGCGATGCTCATAACAAGGGACTCCCCTTTGGTGAGGAACTCTGGTGCCACAGCTTGGGCAAACACACTCTCCGTCAGGTCCTAAACCAAACCCACCGGGTTGGCGACCGCGGCCGCCGCGACCAGGGGCTCTAAATCTTCCTCCGGGAGGAATCGGTGGAATTTGTTCATTTGGCATATTATTTCTTAGTTTTTTTATTTTCTAATTCTTTTAACCTTTCTTTAATCGCTTTCAAATCTTCGTTTAACATCTCTTTTTCTTCTCTTGGTGTTGGTGGTTGAAAAGAATACTGAGGTGAATAAGGATAATCCAGGTCATAAGGTGGAACCGTCCACCAACCAGGTCCTCTCCATCCTCTGCCCCATCCTCTGCCCCAACCTCGACCAAAACCTCTTCCCCGACCAAATCCATAAGGGTGAAGATAACCAGGATAAGAATAGCCAGCACAGTGACCTAATCCCCTCCCCGTCATTGGTCCAAGTCCCCTTGGACCTGTTTGATCTCCTAATGGCATAGTGTTTTAAAAATTAAATTTAAACAAAGTCGACCTTTCTGTTATAAGTATATATTCATAACTATGGCCTGTCAAGGTATTAATAGGACTCACTAATTACTCCTCCGCCCGAAACTTCCTGACCTTTATAAAAAACTACTGACTGGCCAGGAGTGATTGCCCGCTGGGACTGAGCAAATCTTAAACTAACTTTAGACTTTAAACTTCTGGTAATTACGGCTGAAGCAGGTTCATGGCGATAGCGAATTTTTGCTTTTATTTTCAAAGGGAATTTCGGTTCCTGGCCGGAAATCCAGTTAACGTGCCCGGCAAGCAATTGTTTTTCATACAAATCCTTTTCATTTTTTGTCACGATTAAAAGATTTTTTTTCAAATCTTTATCCAGAACATAATAAGGTCCGTCGGGCAGATTTATTCCTTTTCTCTGGCCTATGGTGTAAAACCACAAACCTCTGTGCTCCCCAACTGTTTTTTCTTCTTTAGTAATAATCTTCCCTGGCTTCTCTTTAAGACGTTTCTTTAAAAAATCATTGATTGTTCCTTGAATAAAACAAACCTCTTGTGATTCCGGAATCTCAAATGTCGGCAATTTAAATTTTCTTGATATAATTCTAACTTGAGTTTTAGAGTAATCTCCGATGGGAAATAAAATATGTTTTAATTGTTTTTGATTAAGTTTCCATAAAAAATAAGATTGGTCTTTCTCTTTGTCTTTAGCAGTCATCAACGAATAACGAATCTGTTTCGAATTTACGAATCTCTTCTTAATTCTGGCATAATGACCAGTTGCTATAAAATCGGTATCAAGGGACAGAGCTTTTTCTAATAAAAATCCAAATTTTATTTCTTTGTTACAGGCTACACAGGGGTTAGGAGTTAGGCCTAATTTATATTCTTTTAAAAACAAATTAATAACTCTTTCTTTAAATTCCCTTCTTAAATCTAAAACTAAAAGTGGAATCCCCAGAATTTTAGCAACTTTTTTAGCTCTCATTCCACTTTCTTTAAACCTTGGCAGATCAGTAAGTTTTATAAAAACTCCGATGACATCAAATCCGGCTTTTTTTAAAAGAGCTGCTGCTACACTTGAGTCTATACCTCCTGACATGGCACAAATTACTTTTTTTTGTTTCATTATACCTTTTTTAAAAATCCACTGACAATTAAATCTATCGCCTCCTTTTCGGTCAATCCCCTCATTCTCAAATAAGTTAATTCTTCTTCTGAAATTTTTCCAATTGAGGCTTCATGAGTAATTTGAGCTTTCTTGTTTTGACAAACCAATTGAGGAATCAAAGAAATTTTGGCGGTTTTGTCAACCAACAATCCCTGACAATCCAAATGTCCTTTTCCTGCAGAGGTGGCAAAAATCTGACTAATTGCCTCAATCTGGCTCTTTTTTCTTCCAACTAATCTCAATCTAACAACTGTCTGAGAATTTTTGCCTTCTAAAAAAACAGTATCTTTTACCTTTGTTTTGGACGCCACCCTCCCAAGGACGGGAGCTCCCGCTACGCGGGAAGCTTTAGCTGCCCGACCACCCATAATGATAAGATTTAAATTTGAGGAGGTATTTTCCCCGCTATGAATTGTGGTCTTGAACTCCAAATTTTCTGGAGGAAATAAATTTCGATAATTGTAAATTAAACGAGCGCCTTTCTCCAAAGTAAATTCATAATCCGGCTGAACATTATCTTTCTCGCCCCATTTATGAATATGATTATATTCTAAGAAAACTCCCTCTTTAAGAATAAGTTTTCCTCTGGCTAAATGTTTACCACAAAGAAATTTCTCCTTAGCATCACAAATTACATTGGCTCTAGCCTTGATATTTTTTTCAATCACTAATAAATTTCTTAAATCCTGGGAAATTTTTGGTGAGGCAATAGTAATACAAGCAGTCAAGGGGAAATCTAATTGGTTTTTGACCCAAATAAAATATCCTTCTTTTGGTTTTTCTCCGAAAAATTTTTTTGTCCAAGCAAATTTCTGCCAAGCTTCGGAACTCGGTAAAATGGTTACTCCTCCTATCTCAAAAATATTTTTGACCTCATGGTCAACCTGCCGATAATGAACCCGCCCAAATTTCTTTTCAGGAAACTTCGGTGGATAAACATTTTTTACATTTTTCATAGTCATATTTTCTAATAATCCTTAAAATTTTTCGAAAATCTCTTCCCTTACAAATAATTTTCCCATCTAACATTACATTGGTTAAATTTGGTTTTAGAAACTGTAAAATTTGTCCCAAGTGAGTGATTAACAAAATAGAAATCCCTTTATCAACTAATTCCTTTTTTACCATTTTTGCCACTTTTTCTAATCTTTTTATATCTAAACCGGAATCAATTTCATCAAAAATCACCAATTTTGGGTCCAAAGATATGACTTGTAAAAGTTCTGAGATTTTTTTCTCACCGCCTGAAAAATGTAGATTTACTTCCTTTTCCAAAAGAGATTCAGCTTCCTCAATTTCTATTTCCCGCTGAGAAATTCTCTCCAATATTTGAGAAAGCTTTACCCCTTTTATTTTGGGAGGAGATTGCCAAGCCAAAGCCATTCCTAATTTTACTCTCCTTTCAAGAGAAAATTTTGTAATTTCTTTTCCCTCAAAAAAAATTCCCCCTCCAGTTATTTTATATTTTGGATTTCCTATTATTACCTGGGCAAAAGTGCTTTTGCCCGAAGCATTTGGACCCAAAAGAGCCTGAATTTCTCCCCTTTTTATTTGGAAACTCACTCCCTTTAATATCTCTTTCTCATCAGCCTTTGCTCTTAATTTTTTAATTTTAAGTAAAATTTTTTCCATGAGTTTATCTTGCAAATAAATCATAAAGTACTATTTATTTTTTTAATTTCTTCTCACATAAATTCATTTAATCATTAATCATTATTACAAATTTTTACTTATTTTAAAAGCTCGCGAGCGAAGCTCGCGAGCTGGGACTCCAGCAGCGAAAAAATATCTTTTATTGAACCCCGCCTTTCTCTTGTTCGTACTTTCTCCAGGCCTCTGAAACAGAAGGTTCAATAGCATCTAACTCACTAAGAATTTTTTCTTTAAGCTCTGAAGTTGCTATCTCCTCTTTATCTCTCGCTAATTGTAGTGCTGTATTTAAAACCTGTTCTACTACCTCTTTTTTTCGCTCTTCCGGAAGATTAGTTCTTTGGGCAGCACCTGTAATTGCTCTTCTAATCTTTTCAGCATCAAAGGGTTCCCTTGTTCCGTCTTTTTTTATAACAAAGTTAGCCATAATCACTAAATCTTTTTAATTAATTCTCACCGACCTTTGTTTGTTATTATTCTTTTTTTTATTCTAATTTTAATAAACAAGACTATACTACCTACCATACCAATTAAAAAAACCAAAGGAGAAACAAAAATCGCAATAATAAAGGAAAATACATGGAAAACCTCCATTAAATAGCTAAGTGCAGCAATACGACTAGTAATTATAGCTAAAGCATAGAAAGCATTATGTAAAAAGATAAAGATAAAAATTCCTGCAGCAGAAATTCCTGTTAATATTAAAAACTTTTTTAATTTTCCTTCTACTTTCTCCTTTATAGTCAAAAATGTCAATGCTATACCCAACAAAGAGAAAATAATAAATGGTAATAAAAAAAGAAGAGGTCCTCTAAATAACCCTCTAACTGCTGGAATAAAAAATTCACTTACTATCAAAAGAAAAACCCCTACTAATGCCCAAAAGATTGATATTAGGGATTTCTTCATTACAATATCATACCACAAAAGAGCCCACAGCAATAACAAGCTAAATCAAATTTAGTCTTGCTTTTTTTCCCGGTTTGCTAAATGAAGTGCCTGGTCTCTTGCCCACCCTTCTGCTTTTCTTCCAACCTCTTTATATTTTGGAAATATCCATTTTAAAGTTGGTAAAATAATTTCTGTTAAACCAAGCCCAAGACACATAATTCCTATATTTATATCTCCTCTCTTTTTCCATAAGTAAAAACCCAAAAGCATAATTAACACTCCTACTATTGAAAGAAGAATAAATATTAATATGTACTTAATTCTTTCCTGTTGCCTCTTTTTGCTTGCTAATTTTTTGACTAAAGCTACAAAAAAAGTATTTTTCTTTTTGTGCTCCTGGGTAAGCTCTTCTTCCAAATTCACTGTTCTCTGTTCCATCTGTTGAATCTGCTCCTCTTTTATAATCTTTTTCCGTTGTAAGACTCTTTTAATATCCAAAGCTAATTCTCTGTCGTATCTTGATTTACCAAGCATGCGTGCCCTAGCAATCTTATTAGCTAAGGCCTTAATCTCTTCCTTTGACAATTCTTTAGACCTTTCCTCAATATCAATAAGTTCAATAACGTCTTCAACCATATACAAGTCTTCTGTAACTTGAATTTCCGACTCAATCAATTTACTGAGCAGAGGAGCAAAATTATATGGATCATACTTGGGACCAGTATCATAAATTGCCAATAACTGGATCATTGTACCCAATGAAAGCCATGCTGGAAAATAAGTGATAGACCATCTCCGCGAAAGACTCTGCATAGATCGGTCGGCCGTTAGAATCCAGGTTTTTGGATTACTTTTCCGTAGAAAATCAACAACGGCATCTAAAGCCACATCGTGGTAAATAGAACTTTTTCGTTTCGGCCAGGAATAATACTTTAACCATTCTTTTTCTACCTCCCTCTGCCTTTCTGTATAATTTTCACTTTCCTTGGCTACTCTATCAATTTCTGGATTATCCTCCATCTTGATTTTAAGATTTCCCATTCTAGTAGGAGGATTTTTAATCTCTTCAAAAAAGGCTTTGTAATCTTTTACGGTATCATAATTTCTTGCAATTGCTGCTAAAGCAAATTGGTCTCTCGAATCCTTCATTATTTCTCTGAAAGTTTTCTTGGGTAAAATTTTCAGGAGCTTTATTAGTTTTTCTCTCTCCCTCTTTACTACAGTATCGTATTCTTCCTTTGTTCTTTTAGTAATACGTAAAGTAACTCCTATATCTTTTAAGGATTCAGCTATGCCAAAAAACCTTTTATCGTTAGGATTCTCCCTCAATACTATCCCAAACAACATATTTGTATCAAAAAATAGTTGTCCGCCTCTAAATTTATTAATTGCCATTGGGTCTGGTCCTACACCGGCAACTACTAATTTCGCAGAAAGCATAGCTTGGGCATATGACCAAATCTGGGCTGTATTTATCTGCTCATTAGAACTTAGCAAAAACTGACGGAAACCAGTTAGAAGCTCTTTTGAATAAGATTCCAAACCGCATTTCTTAATTGAATGAGAAAGTATTTTTTCTAAAAAGCTTTTTGCTGGTAATTCAACTATTTTCTTACAATAAATGGTCTTTACCCATATTTCGCCGTAAGCACCAAAAAAATCTGCACAGGCGGACCTAAACCATTCAACCAGTCTTTTGTAATCAATTTTTCTGCTAAAATAATTCTCTAAAATCTTTTTAGTCCTCAATTGGCTGTTTTTTAAATCATTGCCTATTTGCTCTATTGCTTTATTTGTTAAAAACCACCGGTCTATTGATTCCTGCCAAATTACAGCTTCTTTATCTTTTAAAAATTCGAGTCCCTCTAAAATATCATCTTTTGGCATTTTTTTAACCTCAACCAGACGAGCTACCTCTTCAGCGATTTCTTCAAATATAAGTCCCCTTCCATTTTTGACAAAAAGTACCTTTGCAATAATTTCACCTATGGCTCGTGCCCGTAGAGAAGCTGAGCCCAAATCATAATACAAATGAATAGAAGTTAATAGGTGTTTAAGTAAGTCGGCGGTCATAATACTTTATATTATATTACATCTGTAAAAAAAGTCAAAAAATTATACTGGTTCAGGTTTATACTATATAAATCTAAACAGCTTTAAAAAAAACTGTCCAGCGATGGACTTTCTGCTTAGCTATTTATATTCTGGGCATACCCCCACTCTGTTACTCGCTATATCTTCATTTTTTAAGCTCACTTAAAATTGCTTCAAACCCCGTAGTAGAAATTTGACAAATGTTTTATGAAGTAAAACATAAATATACCAAAGGCAGTCAAATTTTCACTACGGGACAAATGGTTTCCCTGGAACTGAAAGTAATAATCCATCCTCTAAATCATTCATTATTCTAACATAACCATTTAAAGCATGACATACCGAATCAGTTCTTACATATTTATTTTGTTCATTCCAAAAAACACCTCCCATTGCCCTTTTTGGATTTTTAAGAAAAAAGGTGTTTTCTTCTGAATAGGTATTCTGAATAAGTAATCTCATTGCCTTTATCGCAGAATCTTTATACTTATTACAATCTTCTTTGCTTGCTTCCACGCCAAATTTTGGTGCAGGGATGAATTCTTTGCAGAATATATATGTTTCCACCATCACTTCACTTATCCAGCCAATTCCGCTTGTTGAATATACTTCACCCCAGCCACCATAATGTAAAAGGTTATCCATGTCATTTTTTTGATTTTCTAAAACTTTTTCACTTAGTTCAAAAATTATGTTTTTATAATAATCAACTTGACTTACTCTATAAAAATCCATTAATGACATTACTACCCAAGAATTTGATATTGGATTTTTCTCTCGATATTCGCCTTTAATATAACCTTTTTCTTTTTCATATTTCTCTGCGAACAGTCTTGCAATTCCTTCAGCAGTATCATAATACTTTTTATCTTGGGTAACTTGAAAAAGCTTAGAGAGAGCAGAAAGCACTTGGCCGTTGTAAAGAAGGGACTCTTTATCACCGTACACCCATTTCCCATCTGAATATCTTACATAGGATCTCATGCTTCCATCTGGTTTCTGCATTGTAGTTAACCAATCACCAGCCAATTTCGCAGATTCCAAGTATTTTGAGTCGCCGGTTAAATCATATAATCTTAATAATGTAAATATAGTTAATGCACTTGTCCCAACTACAAATTTCTTTTCTCGTTCCTTGCTGTCTAAATAATAAGAATAATGAAAGGCGCCGTACCTTTCATCTTCCTCATCTTTGTTTTGCATAAAAAAAAGAAAGTTGCCCCAATCGGGCATATATTCTAAAATTCTCTCGTCCCTTTCCAAGTCATAAATATATAAAAAAGTATATATAATTGAAGCAGAATATACAGTATGCAGTCTATCTTCGAAATCATCATTCAGAACATCATATTTTTTATAGAAACCATACTCATTTTTATTCATTACCCTGTATAAAAATTCTTTTCCTTGTTCAATTTTCTGACGAATTAACTCTTTGTTTAAATTTCGGATTACTACTAAATCTCCAATAAGTTCTTTCCCTTTCCCGTCATATTCTACAAAAGAAAACTGATTTGGAGGAATTAAAAATTTGACCAAAAATATTACATCCTTAAGATCTTTTTTAGTTAAGTTTTCGCACCTCTCATCATTAAAAGCAACTTTTGTTGCTTCAGCTAAAGCAAAAGATAATATTTCATCTTCTCCTTTCCCACTCCCTTTTATTTCTCCCTGATGATATATGGTTATATAAGGAACCCAATTACCTCTAATTCCTAATTCTTCCGGGTATTTTATCACTTGTTCATCAAAGTAATTCTCAGCTACCTCTCTCACAAATTTTATAGTCAGATTTCTAAATTGCTCGCTATCACTCGGATATTCCCGGATATTAATCTCATTATTAATATCCATTTCACCTTCTTCTGGTTTATTTATCTCAGAAAATTCAGTAAAAGGAACCTTCTGTTTCGCTAATAACCAAATTCCTCCGCCAACAATGGCAGTTAAAATAACAACGATTAAAATATATTTCCAATTAGCTCGGGAATCTTTAAGAAAATTCATACTGTTTCATTATAATCCGTAATGCTCCACAAAACAAAATCCCGAGAAAATATTTCTCGGGAAATCAAACCCTTTTAGTAGACAATATTAGAACTTATCTGGCGAAATTTAAAATAAAAGAAAAAAGCCAATAGAGAATTCCCTATTGGCTTTTGTCGTCATATTTACTTACAAACAGGATTTTTAAGTTTAAAGGATGTATATCATAAAAGTCTAAAATTTTATCAAACTCCCATTGATACCTTTTCTCCTAAAATCTCAAATTTCTGAAAGGTCTCACAACGTGTGTTAATCCATTGGTCAGATTGCTCGTGATTCATAAGGGTATTTTTAACCTCTGTTAAAAATACCATATGTTCTTCTACTTTTACTACGGTACCCTTCAAACGTTGAGAAGAACCTATCCATATAACTGTTACTCTCTTTCCTATCAAAGATTCCATTTGAATTCCTTTCACTTTTAAATTTTAAAATAACCTTCTTTAATATAACAAACTTTATAGCTTTTGTCAACCCCTGTCGCTTCAAATCTACTAATTTATGAAAAAAAACAACAAAAAAAACAGGACTTTTGACCCTGTTTTCACTACTCGGCTCCGGGGCTACGATTCGAACGTAGATCACGAGAGCCAGAATCTCGGGTGCTACCATTACACCACCCCGGAATACTTAAACTTCCAAATATTTTCTGATAGCAATGATACTTGAAACTACTCCCAGGCCTACGCCAGTAAAAATCTGAATTAAAAATAACAGGCCGAGACTACCGATAAAAGAATTAAAAATATTAAAGCCAGGTAACAAAATTTCCAGTTTTGGGCTTAAAAAGAAAAGAGCTCCAGTAAAAATTAAAAGGGTAATTAGGGCTGCAGCAAAACCAGAAATTGCCCCTTGAACTAGAAAGGGTCCCCGAATAAACCAGTTGGAAGCTCCAACTAATCTCATAACTGAAATTTCTTCTTTTGAATTATAAATTGCTAATCTTATAGTATTGAAGGCAACTAAAATCGCAACTATAGCCAATATTAGGGAAAAACCAATTCCAGTTTTGTTAATAGTAGAAGTTATGGAAAAAATTCTTTCAATTACCGGTTTTCTCTGATAATAGTCAACTTTATCAATTAGATTTTTATAGGAAGAGGTTTCCAAAAAATTTGTTACTGTTATATATTGACTGGCTTCCCAGGCCTTAATATTTAAAGAAGCCAAAAGAGGATTCCCTACCTCAGCCAAAGACTCCATAATAACCTGGTTATCTTTATATCTCTGGATAAAACGCTCCAAAGCGGTTTCGCGAGAAACATATTCAACATTTTTCACTTCTGGAATTTTGTCAATTTCTTCTCTAAGCTGCAAAATATCTTCTTCCTGAGTAGCTGCTTTAAAATAGACACTAATATCAACCTTTTCCTGAAGGCTCGAGATTAAAAATTGGCTTATATCTCTAAAAAGGAAAAGCGAGGTCACCAAAGAAATAGTCATCACCATAATAAAAATAGTAGCTAAAGAAAGCCCTTTATTACGGGAGAAATTTAACCAGCCAGAACGAATTATTCTTTTAAGCGAAATAAGCATAATTGAATTTCTAAATTTAAAATTTAAAAAATGAATCTTCCCCTCTCCTCATCCCTGATAATCCGGCCTTGTTCTAAGGTTATCACCCTCTTTCCCAGAATATTGATAATTTGCTTATCATGGGTGGCTAAAATAACAGTGGCACCAAGTTCATGAATTTTTAATAAAAGCCGAATGATATCCAAGGTATTATAAGGATCAAGGTTACCGGTTGGTTCATCAGCTAAAATCACTTCCGGCCGGTGGATTAAAGCCCTGGCAATGGCTACTCTTTGACGCTCACCTCCAGAGAGTTCCTCAGGAAAATTATAAGCTCTACTAGTTAAACCAACGATTTCCAGGACTTCTTGCACATTCCTTGATATTTCTTCTTCACTGGCCCCCATTACTTCCATCACATAAGCAATATTTTCACAGGTTGTTTTTGAGGGAAATAATTTATAATCTTGGAAAATCGTTCCAATTCTTCGCCGGAGCTTAAAAAAATCTGCTGGCTTTATTTTATGAACATCTTGACTGTCAAAAAAAACCCGGCCTTTAGTTGGTTTTTCTTCGGCCAGGAGTAATTTTAATAAGGTTGTTTTGCCAGCTCCCGACCTACCGACAATTGAAACAAACTCTTTTTTATTTACTTTAAAAGAGACATCCTCTATGGCAATAGTCGTTTCCCCAAACGAATGAGGAGGATAAATTTTGGTAATATTTTGAAATTGAATCATTATATTTTTATTTCAGCCTCAATAAATTTATCCAAATTTCCATCTAATACTCCCTCAATATCTGAGGTTTGAACTTTTGTTCTCAAATCTTTTACCAGTTTGTAAGGATGCAAAATATAAGACCTAATTTGATTTCCCCAACTGGCCGAGATTTGTTTTCCTTTAATTTCCTTTAATTTTTTTTGGCGCTCTGCCTCTTTTAACTGATAGAGTTTGGCAGTTAAAACTTTCATCGCTTTTTCTCGATTTACTCCCTGGAGTCTTTCTGCTTGGGAAGCTGCCTGAATCCCGGTTGGAAGATGGGTAATCCTCACTGCCGATTCCCGTCGATTAACATATTGGCCACCGGGACCCGAAGATCTAAAGGTCTCTAATTTTAGGTCTTCTGGTCTAATTTTTATTCCAGGTTCCTCTTCCTCAGAAATCTCAGGTAAAACTTCAACTAAAGCAAAAGAGGTATGGCGAAGATTTTTAGCTGAGAAGGGAGAAATTCTCACCAGTCTGTGAACCCCGGTTTCTCTCTTCAAAAAACCATAAGCAAAATTTCCTTTAATTTCCAAGGAGACTTGTTTTGTCCCGATTCTTCCTTCAGGGCCTCCTCCTTCTCCAAAAGATTGACTCAAAATTTTTGTTTTATATCCTTTCAAAACACAGTATCTTTCATAAGTCCTAAGTAGCATTGTTACCCAATCTTGAGAGTCCTGTCCTCCTGCTCCAGCTGAAATTTCTAAAATAGCATTTCCTTTGTCATATTTTCCAGAAAGAAAAACTCGGAGCTCTTTTTGCTTTAATTCTTTCTTGAAATTTTCAATTTTCTTTCCATCCTTCTCTTCTTTTAATAATTCCAGTTTAATCTCTAATTCGTCAAACTCTTCTAATTGTTCCCTTATTTTTGCTATTTCCTGACTGGTTTTTCTCGCTTTTTCTTTATCTTGCCAAAAATCTGGTTTTTCTGTCTTTTTTTCTAATTCTTTAATTTTTTCTCTCTTCTCGGCAATGTCAAAGACAGTCCATCAAATGATGGAGTTTAGATTGAAGTTCCTTTAATTGTAAAACTATATCAGTCATTTTCTTTTTTAATTTAACATAATTTTAAAAAAAGTAAATCCCTAATTCTTAGCCGGGAGAGAGATTCGAACTCTCGACCTATGGTTTACGAAACCATTGCTCTTCCACTGAGCTATCCCGGCCTAAGCGGGATACGGGAATTGAACCCGTGTTTTCACCTTGGGAAGGTGACGTTGAACCTCTCAACTAATCCCGCAAGGATTTAGCTCTTATCCGCGGTGGCCCGAACTATCTCTGTCTGTCGGTATCAAATACCGACAGACATACCGACAGACAACTAATCCCGCGACTTACCAGAATTTTAGCTTTTCTAAGAACCTTTCCAAAATTCCTTTTTCTTCTTCTTCTTTAACTTCTTTTTCTTCTTCTGGAGGTGGTAAAACTACTACCACCTCTTCTCCTGGTTTTTTAAGACCGAGGCTTTCTCGAGCCACTTCTTCTAAATAACTTTGGCTTGAAGTCTGAGAAATTCCGGCCTTCAATTCTTGATTTTTTTTCTCTAAAACTTGAATTTCTTCTTGTAAATTCCTAACTTGAGAAGTGAGCCCTGACCTTCTCTGATTTATTCTCCAATTAGAAATGATTAGAAAACCTATCGCTAAAAAAAATAATAATATGAGAAATACAGAAAAAAGTATTGTCTGGCGAGAACGCCCCTTTTTAAATTTCCTTATTCTTTGTATCATAAGATAATGATCAAGACTAAAGCGAAAACAATTTTTAAAATAGTTTGGATTATTTTAATCTCTCTGGTTGTTTTGAGTATGGTCGCCTTTTTATTAGCTCCCTTATTATAGCATCATCGCTTTATTTGGTGAATTGCCTTAAAATTGAAGATTTAATAGTTTTGAGCTCTGAAGATTTTAAAAATCCGGTGCCTACTGTGTAAATAAAAACTCCTACCAGGCCGGCAAAGATTGTCTGGCAGAAAACTCCAAAAAAAGTCTGCATATTGACAAAAATAGCTACAATTTTAAGGGCTAAATAAACAAAAGGTATCATTAAAATGCCAGAAAGAAGAATTTTTTTAAGAGAGTGGTAAATCTCTTTTTGTTTAAAATCTCCAATTTTTCTGTATAAAAAAGTTAAAAGCAGAGATATTTGAAATATCCCTGATATGGACAGTGCTAATGGAAGACCAATGACGCTTATATTTTTAATCCCCTGAAGTTTAAAAAAATTTACCATGAAATTCTGAAAAAGATTTGGAAACTTTAAAAGCCAGACAAATAGAAAACATAAAATAATATTTAAAATCATTGAGAAAATAGCAATTATTACCGGGGTTTTGGTGTCCTGAAAAGAAAAAAAGGCTCGAGCAGTAAGAGGAATAAGACTGGAGGCAAAAAGAGCGAAGGAAAAAAGACCAAGAGAAGCTGCTGTCAGTCTTGTTTCCAGCCAACCGAATTGACCCGTTCCCAAAATAAGTCGAACTAATTGGGCTCTTAAAACAAACATCAAGATACTGACTGGAATTATTAAAAAGAGAATCTGCCGAAAAACCGATGAGAAACTTTCAAGAAATTTTTCTTTTTGCTGGCGTATCCAGGCTCGAGATAGAGTTGGAAAAGCAGCTACGGCAAAGGAAACCCCGATTACTCCAACCGGAAACCACTGAAGATTGTTAGAAAAGTTAAAAATGGCAATACTTCCGGAAGCCAGGGTTGAGGCAATAGCGGTAATGACAATTAAATTTAGATGATAAGAGGCCTGGCCAATAGTTCTTGGAATCATTAACCTAAAAATTTTTCTTAGGCCAGGGTATTTAAAATTAAAAAAGGGTCGATAGCAATATCCTGAGGCCTTAACCGAGGGAATCTGAATAAAAAGGTGCAAAAAAGCCCCTAAAATTACACCGTAAGCTAATCCAAAAAGGCCAAAAATAGGAACAAAAAATAAAATACCTGAAATGATGCCTAAATTATATAAAATTGGAGCTAGAGAATAAACTAAAAATCTATTGAAATATTGTAAAATTCCAGAAAAAATGCTGGAAATACCAAATAAAATCGGGCTCAAAAACATTATTCTGGTCAGGGCGATTGTCAGGGCTTTTTGTTCAGGCCCAAAACCCGGAGCGACAAAATTAATAATAAAAGGGGTAAAAATAGCCAATATCAGACAAATAAAAATAAGTAAAATTAAAAAGCAATTTAAGACATTATTTATCAGTTCCCAGCCTTCTTTGGAGTTTTTCTGAAAATATTCAGAAAATACTGGTAAAAAAGCGGCGGTAATTCCTCCGACAATCAAAATTCCATAAACAAAATCGGGAATTCGAAAAGCGGCAAAATAAATATCTAGCTCAATCCCTGCTCCAAACCTCCCGGCTAAAAGCCTATCTCTTATCAATCCTAAAATGGCGCTAATTCCGGCCGATAACCCAAGTAAAACAGCAGCGAAAGTAACGGTCTTTGTCTGAGAATTTAAAAAACGATTAAAATTCATATTAATTCGCCTAACTAATATATCATTATATCCTTGACAGAAAAAATTTAAAGGGGTAAAATGAATATGTCCTAGCAAGTTGAGTGATTGCTCTCTTTTTCTAATCAGAGAAAGGGGGAGGAAAGTCCGAACTCTTACTAGTTTTAAAACTGGTTAAAATGGTAACGGGCAATACCCGTACGTCGCGAGACGAGGGATGCGAACAGTGACGCCTCAAATCGTAAGACAAGAGGCATCCAGTAATTAGGATGAATCCCGGAGGTAACTTCGGGAGTGAAACGGTTAAATTCCTACCCAAGAGCAAGAACAAAGCCCCGCAACTTTTTACGCAAAGTTAAAAGGGTTCAAAGTAGTTCGCTTGAGTTTTGGGGTAACCCAAAACCTAGATAGATAATCACAGCCGAGCAGATAAATTTTTCTCGGTACAGAATTCGGCTTACAGACTTGCTGGGACACCAAAAAAACAGAGAACCGTTCTCTGTTTTTTTGATTTCTTTCTAAAATAGTTTCTGAGCTTTACTCTGACTATCTAAAGCCTCATTGACCAATTTGTCAGCTTCCTTATTTTTGTTGCGAGAAATAAGTTTAAATTTAACTTTTTTGAAATCAATCTTTAAATTCCAGACGCTAATGAATAAAGGCTGAATTTTTGAATCAAGAACTTTATATTCTCCCTTTAATTGTTTTATTAAAAGTTCGGAGTCTAATCTTAATTCAATTTCTGAGGATTTGGCTAATTTTTTTCCAAAGACAGCTTTAAATTTTTTTAAGGCAAAAATCACTGCCTGATATTCAGCCTCATTATTGGTAGCTCTACCAAGATACTCAGAATATTTTTTAACAATTTGGTCTTTTTCATTACAAAATAGAAACCCAATTGCCGCCGGCCCAGGGTTGCCTCGAGAGCCACCGTCTGTGTAAATAATTATCTTTTTCATGCCTTTTCAAAATATTTAATTAAACATTCTTTAAATTCTTCTAAATTCTCATTTTCTAATGAAAAACCGGCAGCTACAGGATGACCTCCATAGGTTTCCAAAAGCTGACGGCAACTCATCATAGCCTTCACTCCATCTAATCCCTTGGGTATTCTTACCGTTCCCTGGCTTTTTTTGTTTCCTTTTTTGAAAAGAAAAGTAGGTTTTTTGTATTTATTACAAATTATTGAAGCTACCTGGCTGAGAAAAATTAATTCCCAATTAGATTTTCCTTTAAAAATAATTTCTTCATTTGTTTCTAAAATCTCCTCTTCAAGGCCCTGAACCATTTCCTTTATTTTTTCTTTTTTTAGTTTATTTTTCTTTAAAAGTTTTTCGATAATCTTTTTTGCATCTTTCGAAGAGGAACTTGCCAAAACTCTAAAGCTAGCTGGCATTTTATTCTCAACATCCCTGACGTTTAAAATAGAAATTATTTTAGAGATTTTCTGACGGAAATTGAGATAATTTTTCTCTTGGAAAGCAAAAGGGATGCTATTTAAAAATACTTTAATTCCTGGTCGCCAGGAATTTTCTAATGACTCTAAGCCCTCCGCTATAAAAAGCTGATTTTCATTCTCTTCCGGCATCATATCGGCGATAGTTCCCAAAGCCACTAATTCCAAGAAATTTCTTCTCATTACTTCTGACATTTTTCCTTTTAAAAGAAGCCTGGAAAGCCTAAAAATTATTCCTACGTTAGCTAGTCCTTTAAATGGATATCTATCTCCTTTTTGTTTGGGATCAACAATAATTTGGGCCTTAGGTAATTTATCTAAAATTTGATGATGGTCAATAATTATTACTTCAAAGCCTAAACTTTTAGCTATTTTCACTTCTTCAAAATTCCCAATTCCACAATCTAAGGCAATCAACAAAGCAGGGGCAATACTTTTTAAAAAATCAAGGGCTGTTTTATTTATTCCGTATCCTTCTTTTTCTCGATCGGGAAAATAAAGTGCCGAAACCTCTCCGCCCAAATTTTGAATACTTTCTTTTAAAATAATTACCGAGGTTGCTCCATCCAAGTCGGCATCACCATAAATAATAATTTTTTCCTTCCTTTTTATAGCTTTTAAAATTCGCTCAGCTGCTTTTTTTAGATTTTTTATTTCCATAAAGCCTCTATTCCCGGTAGTTTTTCACCGCTCAAAAATTCAAGCATTGCCCCACCACCGGTGGAAACATGATCAAATTTATCTAAGAGATTAAATTTATTTAAGGCCGAGATGACATCTCCTCCGCCAACAATTTTAAAAGCCGAATAATTTCTGGCAATGGTTTTGGCTATTTCTTTTGTTCCTTTTTCAAATTGCTTTTTCTCATACATTCCCAGAGGGCCCGACCAGATAATCATTTTAGCTTCTTTAATTATTTCAGAAAAAATTTTGATTGTTTCTGGACCAATATCATAAAACCCTTCTTCTTCTTTTACTATTCCCGGAGCTGACTGTCTGATATAACCCTCCTCTAATCCTCTTTCAACATCAGCTAATGAAACAACTCCATCAATTGGCAAATGAAGTCTGGGATTAGTTAAATTAATTTTTTCAATTTTCCTCATTACTTCAGAACTCTCTGGCAATCCCTTGCCAATCAAAACCCCTTTTAGTTTTAAAATAGCATTAGCAATTTCTCCTCCTAAAAGTAAATGGTCAGCTTTTTTTAAAAAATTTTCAATTACCTTAATTTTAGTAGAAATTTTTACCCCGCCGATTACCGTTATTAAAGGCCGCCAAGGATTTTCCAAAACTTTAGAAAGAACTTTAACTTCTTTTTCAAGCAAAAACCCGGCTCCAGAAGGCAGATATTTTGGTATTCCTGCAACTGAAGCATGCGCTCTATGACAAGCACCAAATCCATCATTAATATAGATATCGGCTAATTCTGAAAAGGCTTTAGCAAAATTTTCCTTATTTTGCTCTTCTTCTTCATAAAATCTGAGGTTTTCCAAAAGAAATACTTCTCCAGCTTTCATATTTTCTATTTCCTTTTTTACTTTCTCTCCCAGGCAGTCATCTAAAAATTTCACCTTCAGCTCTAATAATTCCTCTAATCTCAGAGAAACAGGTTTTAAACTATATTTTTTCTCTTTGGCTTTTGGTCTTCCCAAATGGCTGATTAAAATTATTTTAGCCCCCTTCTCTTTTAAATATTCAATAGTAGGTAGGGACTGTTTAATTCGGAAATCATCACCTATTGCTCCCTTTTCATCAAAGGGAACATTAAAATCACATCTAACCAATACTCGTTTATTTTTAAAATTAAAATCTTTTAATGTTTTCATAATTATTGCTTTTTTCTTTTTTTCAGGGATTCTTCCAGGGTTTTTTTTAATTCTTTTAAGTCAACGGTTTTTCTTTTTTTCGCTTTTTCGGTTTTTTCTCTCTCAGAAGTTGTTTTTTTTGAGGGTAAAAAAGAAACGGGCTCCTTTTTAATTGCCTCTTTCAAGGAGATAGCTTCACTTTTTCCTTCTTCTTTTTCTCTTTCTATTTTTTTTCGGCAGGATTTACAATAAACCGGCCGGACCCCATCGGGACGAAAGACAACCTTGGTCCATTTTCCGCAGAGAGAGCACTTGGCATCATAAAGAACCGGGGAAGCTGGCTGGGAAGTAACCGGGAGCTCTAAATTTCCTAACCAGCGCTTAATTTTTTCCTCAACAACCTGCCGAGAAGTCCCATATCTTTCGCGGGAAACTTTAATAATCTTCTCTCGATTCGATTTCTCCGGTTTTAACATTGGAGGCAAGGTTTCAGCCGAGAAAGGTCTGCCGGCTATTCCGTCAATCATTAATTTCAAATAGATATTATATTTTCCAAGATTAACCAGGTCGGTTGCTGTAAATTCAGGAACAAATTCTTTTTCCAGATATTCAGCATCTTCAGCTCCAACTCTAAAAGAAACTATTGTTCCGACATTGCCGAAAACAGCATCCCGTACCTCTTCTTCCATCTGAGCAATGTATTGATGCCCTAAAACTAAAGACAACCTATATTTTCTTGCCTCAGATAAGATATTAACAAAAGATTCAGTGGCAAAGTTCTGAAATTCATCAACGTATAAAAAGAAATCTCGTCTCTTCTCCTCAGCTGTATCTACCCTTGACATTGCGGCTAACTGCACTTTGGTAATCAAAAGAGCTCCCAAAAGCAAGGAATTATCCTCGCCCACTTTTCCTTTAGATATATTAGCAATTAATATTTTTCCATCATCCATTAGTTCTCTCATATTAATCGAAGATTGAACCTGACCAATAATATTCCGAATTAAGGGGGCGGAAATAAACTGCCCAACTTTATTCTGAATGGCGGCTGTTGCTTCAACTTCGTATCTCTGGGTGTAACGAGCAAATTCAGTAACCCAAAAAGATTTAACCACCGGATCGGTAATTCTCTCCACCACCTTTTTTCGAAAATCGGGATCAGCCAGCATTCGGTTTACTCCAAGCAGGGTTGAGCCCGGATATTCAAGCAAGGCCAAAATGGAATTGTTCAAAATATATTCCATTCTGGCTGACCAAACATCGGGCCAGATTTTTTTAAAAACCCCCATTAGGCCCGAAGCCACCAAATGCCTGTGCTCTAAATCAACTTTTTCCATAACATTGAAAGCGATGGGATAATTTAAATCAGCCGGATTAAAATAGATAACATCATTAACTCTATTAGGAGGAATGAAATTTAAAAGGTTTTCAGCAGCCTCTCCGTGGGGATCGATAAAACCAATTCCCTTGCCCTGCTTTATGTCCTGGATTGCCATATTTTCCATCATCACTGTTTTGCCCATACCGGTTTTCCCAACAACATAAATATGCCGACGTCTATCGTCGGTTTTTATACCGAATTTTTTCCTGATATTACGGAAAGTGGTTTCAGCAAAAAAAATTATATCATCATTCATAAACCCTACGAATTAGTACGAATATACGAATTTTCTAAAGTGAGGCAACTGCTGAGGAGAACATCCGGAGCGAGCGGCCATGGTTCCGCCGAAGGCGGAGAGCGAGCGAGGACTAAGCAGAATTTCTCGGTGGGAAATTCTGCGGTTCTCCGAAGCAGATTGCCGAACGATTACTCAGTTGGTAGTCTAGGGGGCGCCTCTCCTTTTTTAGCTTCAACTCGAGGAATAGCAGGAGCGGGAGCGACAATTCTGCCAGGGAAATGAAATAAGGTGGCTAATTCCTCGGTATTTAAAACATAGGTCCATCCCCCTCTGGGAAACAAAGGAGGCCATCTCTTCTGATAGTATCTAAACAGCCTTCTTTTCCTTATATATACTCTCCTTTTATCTAAAAACCAGAAGGGAACTGATTTTACTTTAGTGAATACCCTTTTGTCGGGTTTGAAGCCGCCGAGGTTCTCAGTAGAAACCTCTTTAAAAAAACCAAAAGCAAATCTCGCAGTTGGTTTAAAAAAGATATCTCGCTTTCCAAGATAGATAAACCTTATATGGCAATCAAAAGCAAATTTGCCAATTTTTTCCTCAATGGATGCCACTATCTCTCTTTCTCCGGGAGTAAGTTTCATTTCCGGAGGGATAATTTCTTTTTCCTCTACAGGAGCTGCTCCCGGCGGCTTTCCAGTGATTAAAACTTCAGCAGCTTCTTGAACCATCGGTTTGGACCTTGGTTTTTCCGGCCTTCTAACCAACTTATCCTTTATTTCCAATCCTTCTTTTATCCAGGGTATTTCTTCTCTGATTGGTGTAGCTCTAATCTGAAGCCAGAGCTGCTCCCCTCCTTTAAGAGCTGCCATTCCCTCAAGAAGCCCAGCTAAAGGATCAATTCTTTTTTCTTCTTTAATTTCTCTTTCTAATTCAAACTTAGGATAGGTTTTAATTGGATAGGGATTTGGCTTAGTATTAATAAAACTCGTGCCCCAGCAATCCCAATCTTTATTGGGAACATCCTGGGGAACCTGTTTAGTATAATCTTCAACTTCAAAAATCTCTGCCTCCGGGTATTGAGAGTAAATATTTGATTCAATAATGTTTCGATATATCTTAGGCGCCCTGATATAAAAATGAACTTCACCGCCTAAGCTGACAATTTCAAGAGAAATGGATAATTGAAATATCCCTTCTAACCATTTTTCTCTCCAGGTGATAACATCATGAATAGCATGGAAACCAGCAAAGACCTGCTCCATGGCTTTGATTGGTTTCAAAACCTCTTTTGGCATTCTAATCTCGAGTAAAACCTTGTCTATAGTGCTATCCCATTTTTCGTTAATAAGGTAAAAATAAAGAATTCGAAATGGTCGCCAAAATAAAAAAGGCAACAATAGCCACCACCAGGTTTTGAAAATTAACCAAACCTTTTCTAAAATCGGTACAGAAACCATTATTAAATCTGGAATCTCTAAAGGCATCTTAGTATCAGATTTCTCTGACAGTATATTTTCCCTTGGGGTTTCTTAAAAAATATTCTTTGTTGTTTAAATTTAGTAAAATTGTATTTTCTTTGACAAGGCGCTGTTTTAAAACATTTTCAACAATTTCTTCTTTCGAAAGGGGTTCTCTTTTTTCTTTTAAAATTTTAGAAATAATATCTTTTACTACTCCGCTTTCATATCCCCACTCCCTCAAGGCATAAAGTCCTCGGCCAACTAAAACAAATCTGGGGTCTCGGATTAATTCGTTATGAACGCTCTGGAGATTTGGATGAAAAAACTTCCATCCCAGATTCGCCTTGCCAATAAGCTGAGTTATTTTAGTAAAATGGAGGGGACTATCTTCCTTTTTTAGAATTAAATAAGCTTTGTCTTTAATCCCCCTGGGATTAATCTCTGGCCAATCTTTTAAGCCAAATAAACCTTGTTGATTTTGCTGTATTATTTTTGAAATTTCAAGGAAAGATTGTAAAGCCTGGGAACTCAAGCAATTGACGGTTTGTTTTTCTAAATCTTTTCCAAAAATTTGATAAGGTTCAAGCTCTTCTATAATTAGAGAGGATTTTTTCTCCCCAAGAATATTATAAAAAGAACCTATTGCCTTTTTGGCAAGAGCTAAAACGTTGGAATCTACTGCCCATAAAGAATGAAAGTTCTTAGTCTCTGAAATCCTGGTAAAGGAAGGACTCAAAGTCAGCAAAAAGAAAACATGATTTTGAAGCCTTTTGCCTCCAAAAAGATTAAGAAATAAATCTTCTTTCTTTAAACCGCCTGTAGCTTTAAGCTGATCAGCAAAATACTGGAAAATTTCTTGATATTCCCCTATTTTTGGCTTCAAGTTCGCTATCCCATCCGCTTCAATCTGGCGAACCCTCTCTCGAGTAATACCAAAACTCTTCCCAATCTGCTCTAAGGTTTCCTTTTGGCCGGATTTTTTTAAACCGAAACGGCGTAAGATAACATCTTTTGTTCTTTGAGGTAAATCGCTGGCTAAATCTTGACAAATTTTAATGTAATTAAAGCTCATATTAGTTTATTTAAGCATGCTTAGGGCATTTGGTCAACCCCGCTTTCGCCATTTTGACCAATTGGCCAATAGGGGGCTGGCAATAAAAATTGAAGAATAAACACCGCATAATACTCCAATAATCAAAGTTAAAGAAAAATATCTTAAAGTCTCCCCCCCAAAGAAAAAGATAGCTGCCAAAACAAATAAGGTAGTTAAAGAAGTGTTAATTGATCGAACCAAAGTTTGGTTAAGACTTTTATTTACTGTTTCTTCAAAACTTAGAGCTCTTATTTTCCAGAGATTTTCTCTTATTCTATCAAAAACTACCACTGTATCATTAATAGAATAACCCAAAACCGTAAGCAGGGCGACAACCACCGGAATAGTTATTTGAATGCCATAGATTTTTCCCAAAACTGAAAAAACCCCTAAAGGTATTAAAACATCATGGAAAAGAGCTAAAAGAGCAGCAATTCCATATTGCCAAGATTTAACTGGTCGAGAAACTCTTCTAAAGGCAAAGGCAATATAGAGAACTATTGCCAACAAAGAAAGTATTATAACAATTTTAGTAGTTTTCTTTAATTCACTGCCAATCGCTGGCCCAATTGCTTCAAAACGTTTTTCCTCAACTTCATTGTTCTCCTTTAACTTTTGCAAAACCTCCTGATGAGTATTTTCTGAAATATCTTTCATTCTCAAAATCACTCCCCTTTCTCCTGTAGGCTGAACGTGAATTTTCCCCAAATCAATGTCACCCAGTTTCTCCTTTATTGTCTTATTTGAAGGCCTTTCCTGTTTGTATTCCACTTCCAAAATACTTCCGCTGGTAAAATCAATTCCCGGATTTAAACCAAAAATAATCAGGCAAATCAAACTCCCCAAGATTAAAATTCCGGAAAAAACGAAATAAATTTTTTTAAATTTTAGAAAATTAATATTCATTTCCACAGCCAACCTATTTTTTCTAACCTTGTTCCTTCAAAAGATTTCAAGAAGTTCTTGGTAATGAAAATTGCTGAAAACATACTCAACAAAATTCCTAAACCCAAAGTCAGAGCAAAACCCTTAATGAAACTGGTGCCAAAGCTAAATAAAATTAGAACCACAATTAAGGTAGTTAGGTTTCCGTCTCGAATGGAAGGCCAGGCCCTCTTGAACCCTTCTTCCAGAGAAGCTGAAAAGGTTTTTTTCTCAGCTAATTCTTCTTTCATTCGAGAAAAAATTAAAATATTAGCATCAACCGCCATACCGATAGATAAAATAAGGCCACCGATTCCAGCCAGGGTGAGAGTAACTGGAATAATTTTAAAGAGAGATAAGACTAAAGCGATATAAATTCCTAAGGCAATTGAAGATAGGATTCCGGCTAACCTATAAAAAAGAATCATAAATAAAATTATGGCTAAAAACCCCAAAGCTCCGGCTTTTAGAGATTGTTCCAAAGAAATTTTACCCAGAGTCGGCCCTACTGCTTGTTGGGAAATTAATTCAATGGGTACAGGTAAAGCTCCAGCATTTAATTCTCTTACTCTTTTTTTAACTTCATCTAGAGTAAATTTACCGGTAATTTGAGCCTTACCGCCAGAAATCTTTTCTTGAACTATCGGAGCTTGCTGAAGTTGATAGTCCAAATATATTGCTAATGGTTTCCCAATATTTTTTGAAGTTAAATCTTCAAAAATTTTCGATCCCTCTTCATTAAATTGAAGCAAAATTAAAGGCTTTTGAGTAGTCTGGTCAAAACCAATTTCAGATTTTTTTAAATATTTTCCAGTTAGCTGAGTAGATTTAAAATAAGGGTCTTCAAGGACCAATTGCCAACCTTCGACTTTTTGTATTTCCTCGGGAGTTAAACCTTCTATTTCTTTTTGTTTGGCAAGTATTTTTTGGGTCTCCTCTTCTTCCCTTTGTTCTTTAAATTCTAAGTAGGGAGTTTGGCCAATCATTTGAATTGCTTCTGAAACATCTTTTATTCCAGCTAACTCAATAATTAACCTTTCTCCCTGAACCTGAACTACCGGTTCCTTTACTCCAAAAAGATTT
>Ga0307422_1000357_pt1 | contig 26656 bp, 20 predicted proteins | sample SalMarWE160290MG_FD_202153 | JGI IMG/M metagenome (GOLD analysis project Ga0307422, IMG submission 202153) | Salt marsh sediment microbial communities from the Plum Island Ecosystem LTER, Massachusetts, United States - WE1602-90 | ecosystem: Environmental > Aquatic > Marine > Intertidal zone >...
TCGGTATTGCCCGCCAGATTGTTGAAATTTTTCAAAAAATCAACGAAGCAGGTAAAATAGTTATTATGGCCACTCATAATTTTGAGATTGTTAACGAGATGAATAAAAGAGTTATTGAGTTAGATAATGGTAAAATAGTTTCTGATAAAAAGAAAGGAAAATATCATCTGCCATGAAACAACATTTGAAAACAGCCTGGATGCATATTAGACGTTCGCCTTATCAATCCCTCGCGGCGCTGATGATCATGTTTTTGACTTTCTTCATCGCTACCGTTTTTGTCCTTGCCGCCGGCGGTTCACAGATTGTTTTGCACTATTTTGAAAGCCGGCCCCAAGTAACAGCTTTTTTCAAGGATGAAGCAAGTAGTCAGCAAATAGACACTTTAAAGGCTAAATTAGTGCAGACAGAAAAAGTTGAAGAAACGAAATTTATCTCTAAAGAGGAAGCTTTAGAGATCTATCGAGAGCAGAATAAAGATGAGCCTTTGCTTTTGGAGATGGTCACGGCCAATATTCTTCCTGCTTCTTTAGAGGTTTCTATTAAAAATATTACCGATATTGAAGAGATAGCCGCTATTCTTAGTAATGAGGCGATCGTTGAAGAGGTTGTCTTTCAGGAAGATGTCGTTGAGGCTCTTTATCGTTGGACAGGGACGATCAGAAGAATTGGTATTGGCTTGATTAGTGCTTTAAGTATTGTTTCCTTCCTTATCATCCTCGTCATTATTGGGATGAAAATTACCATCAAGAAATCAGAGATTGAAATTTTACAGCTCATTGGAGCAGCCAATGCCTATATCAGGACTCCGTTCGTTTTAGAAGGAATTATCTATGGAGTAGGTGGAGCCTTTATTGCTTGGGGTCTTGGTTATATTCTTCTCCTTTATGCAACGCCTTTCATTGTGAAGTTTCTTTCCGGCATCCCTGTCTTGCCAGTTTCCCCCTATTTTATGCTCATTGTTTTAGGATTAGAGATGTTGGCCGGTTTCATCATTGGCTCCTTGGGAAGTTTGATCGCTGTTAAACGCTATCTTAAGTAAGATGAAAATTCTTCTCAGATTTCTTACTATTTTTGCTATTTTTTTTCTTTTTTTCTTTTCTTCTAAGGTTTCTTTAGCTAATCTCAGCTATGAAGACTGTGTAGCTGGAGTCGAAAGGGGCGATTTGAGTAAATCACAATTAAATGATGAATGTATTCCTCTTTTCGTGAAGGAATCGGATGAATATGATGTTGAAATAGAAACTATTGGAGCTCAGATAAAAAAATATAAATTGGCTATAAATCTAGCTGAAGCCCAAATTCTTAAAAGTATTAGAGAAATTCAGTCTTTAGAAGAGGAGGTAGCTTCTTTAGATAGTAAGATTTTTAAACTAGATATTTCCTTAGACCAGCTTTCCGAGCTTCTAATTAAAAGAATTGCCGAGACTTACAAAAAAGGGAGGATTAACGCCTTTAGTCTTTTTTTATCATCAAGTAGTTTTTCTGATTTTATTAGTCGTTATAAATATCTTCGCGTTATTCAACTTAACGATCGTAATTTGATGTTGCAGCTGGAGACAGTTAGGACTAATTTTAAAGATCAGAAAACCTTGAAAGAGGAAAAACAGGAGGAATTAGAGATAGCAAAAAATAATTTGAAAACTCAACAGGCTCAATTAGCTAGGTATAAAAAAGATCACGAGGAATTAAAGGCTTTAAAGTTACAGGAGAAAAAAGTAGTTGATAGTTTGTTGGCCGAGGCAAGAGCCCAAACCCAAAAATTTAAAACTTTTACGACCGGATATGGAGCGATTGATCCGGTAGATATTCAAGATGATTGGGGAAGGTATTATTCACAAAGGGATAGTCGTTGGGCCTATCATACGATTGGTAATTCTTCAGAGAATGTTTTAAGTGTCGGCTGTTTAATCACCAGCGTAGCCATGGTTTTTAGTCATTATGGACATAGTACAATTCCCGCCGATATTGCTGGTAATTCCGATAATTTTTATTATTCATCTGCCTGGATGAATCGTCCTTGGGTAACTCCACCAGGGAGAACATGGAATCCTTATGGCAGTAAAACTTCTACTGTTTCTGAGAGTTGGATTAAGGATGAAGTTGGAGCCGGACATCCGGTCATTGCTGGTTTAAATATCTACGGTGGTTCTTACGCCGACCACTTTGTCGTTGTAAGAGGTGTTGAGAGTGGTGAATTAATGATGAACGATCCTCTTTTCCCAGAAGCGAATATTAAATTACGTGATAAATATCCAACGGCGACCTTGATGAATGCCGCTGCCTATTATTAGGAATAATTAAATAAGTTAATTAAATTAGACAAGCCGGATTGATGCCGGCTTTTTTGATGATTAAAAAATTATTATTAATTTTAATTTTCTTTTTTCTTTTTTCTAGTCAGGTTTCGGCAGAAGTAATGATTAATGAATTTCTTGTGAATCCTACTTCTCCAGCTAAAGAATGGGTAGAATTTTATAATCCTGAAAATGTTGATTTAACAAATTACTTTTTGGATGATGATACACTTTTTAATGATGATTCTGGAAGTGGGAAAAAGAAAGAACTCTCTTCTCTAAATACGACTAATTCGAATTATCCTTACTTAGAGCTAAATTCTTTTCTAAATAATAGTGGGGATTATGTTGTTCTGTTTAGTAGCAATGGTGATATTGTTGATGAATATCAATATCTATCGGATCCTGGTAAAGATATTTCTATTGGCCGTAGTCCTGATGGAACAGATAACTGGGTATTTTTAGATTCAGTTTCCAAAGGAGCTTCTAATAGTTGCTTACCTTTTCCGACTCCATCGCCAATTTTGACCCCAATCCCGTCTTTAACACCTACACCGACTCCTAAATTAATGGCTACTTATAAAATTAATGAGGCTAAGGATGAAGATGGAGAAGTTTTAAGTAACGTAAAGGTTTATATTGATGATGTTTACTTGCATCATTACGCACCAGAGGTTCTAACATTTTGTGACGATTGCCAATGTGATAGTTATCTTCCTTGTGGCTTCGGTCAGCACACCGTTAAATTGGAAAAAGCGGGTTATGAAGATTGGAATAGAGAAATAGATGTTAATCCAGATAGCTTTAACGAAGTTGATCCAATGATGATTTTTTTGGAATCAAATTCAACCCCAACTTTAACTAAGATACCAACACCTACTTTAACTCCGACACTAACTCCGAAGAAGATTGGCTTAATAGCTACTTTTTCAGGAGAGGTTCTTGGTGAAGATAATATGGAGGAAGAAAACTTTTATCCCTTAGAAGGTAGTCAAAGTGCTTCTCAAGAGGAGGAAGAAAATAATCAACGATCTTCTTTTACTTTTCTACCGAAGCTTATTTTATCTCTCGGGGTGGTCTTTTTACTATCAGGCTCTCTTTGGCTATGGTATAATTTAAAAGATTAAGGAAAAGATATCTCAATGAAAAAGTTAAAGCTGCTTGCTAATCTTTGGTTGCCGGTTGTTATCTGGTGTGGTTTGATTTTCTATCTTTCTTCAATCCCTAACTTAAGAACAGCCCCCGATCCTTTATGGGATGAAATTATTAGAAGTTCTATCCATGGTTTGTTTTACGCTATTTTATATCTTCTTCTTTTTAGAGCCTTAAACTTTGGCAGGAGAGAGAAAGATCTCTGGACTCCCTTCTTCTTGGGAGCTTTATACGGGCTTTCTGATGAACTTCATCAGTTTTTTGTGCCGACGCGCGTTTTTCAATTTAAAGATCTCCTCGTTGATATCCTAGGCGTTTTCCTTGGTCTTTTAGTTGTATGGAAGTTGTTACCAAGAACTCCCAAGAAACTCAAAAACTTGGCCAAAGAATTGGGGCTAAGTTAAGACCAAAAAAGATTTTAGCTCTCTGTGGAGATTTAGGAACAGGGAAAACAACCTTCCTCCAAGGTTTAGCTAAGGGCTTGGGGATTAAGAAGAGAATTATTTCCCCAACCTTTGTTTTTCTTAAAGAATACCCTTTAAAGAAAGGAATTTTTTATCATCTTGATTTGTATCGTCTGGAAAAAAGCCAAGATGCCTTAGGCTTAGGCCTTAAAGAGATTCTGAATGATAATCAGGGGATTGTCGTCATCGAATGGGCGGAGAAAATTAAAAAGTTTCTTCCTTCAGAAAAAACAGATATTTATTTTTATTATTTGAATGAAAAAGAAAGGAAAATTGTCATCAAAGAAAGATGAAGCTTTATATTGATACCTCTAACAGTTTGGAAACAAAAATTGGCCTTGATAGGAAGATTTACAAATTTAAGAACAAGGATCATAAGTCGCAAAGATTATTATCCTTTATCGATAATATTTTGAAAAAAGAAAAAAAGACAATGAGGGACGTTGAGGAAATTGAGATTAATTTAGGACCAGGTTCTTTTACTGGTTTAAGAGTTGGCCTTTCGGTGGCCAATGCCTTAAGTTGGGCTCTTGATATTCCTCTTAATGGTGGGAAAAAGTTACTATTGCCAAAGTATGATGAATTTTAGCTTTTGACCCTTGACAATAGCTTCCTATTTTCTTTAAAGTTACTTAATAAGCCGGTTAACTCCGGTTTTTTTGTGTCAAAATTTTGATGGCTTTTTAGTGATGCAGAGGCTTTATTAGATAAGGTAAATCCGGCTTGCCAGGTCTCTGCATCACTTAAAGCTTAGTTATTTTGTGTTAGAATTAGGGTATGGGTAAGTTAATTAAATTCTTAGGGGTTTTCCTTGTTGTAGCCGGGGTTTTTCTTCTTTTTTCTATTTACTGGCCTTTACTAAAAGAAGAATTGGTTTATTACACCAAAGAATCTTTAGAAAAAGAGGAAGAAATAGTTATCGAACCTGTCTCAAAAGATTTTGGTTTGGTCATTCCCAAGATAGATATTAATGTTAGGGTCTTTGAAAACGTAGATCCTAATAATCCTGACGAATATTTACCTTTGTTAACGGAAGGTGTCGCTCATGCTAAAGGGAGTAGCCTTCCTTTTCAACAGGGCGATGTTTTCATCTTTGCTCATTCTAGTGATACGCCTTTCAATATTACTCGTTACAATGCTGTCTTTTACCTTATTGATAAACTAGAAAAAGGTGATGAAATTTTTATCTTCTATCAGAATGATGAATATCTTTATCATGTTGAAAAGAAAGACATCGTTTCGCCTGAATTTTTAGTTGACTATCTTGAGAGGCTCGAGGGCGATAATTTAATCTTGCAGACCTGTAGTCCACCAGGGACAACCATTAATCGTTTAGTAGTGGTTGCAAAAGCAGTAGATTGATTATAATTGAGTATTAAAGTTGTAGTTGACTTAAAGGATTAAGACTTGACAAAATAATTCTGGAGGGAATATAATTGGCGCCACCTGCCAGTAAATGTTTTTATGACTGGCTTTTTGAATTTATCCACTAAAAAAATTAAAAGAATACATAAGGTTCTATCTTTTTTTGTTTCTTTTTCTTTAATACTCCAACTTTTCAGTGGAGTATTTTTATATGGGTCAGCCCTGGCTAGAGAGAAATTAAAATCAGAAATAGCCTTTGATAAAGATAAAAGTTCCTTTAATCTTTCAGTTAACACCAGTGAAGAAGTTGATTATTTATTGGCTTATCGGGCTGATTTACAAACAGAGGTCGTTAAAGGAGAAGATAAAAATGAAGGAGAAAGTTTTTCAAAAGAAATTTATGCTGGGACGTGTTCAACTGGTGAGGTTTGTATTCCTCATAATGTTTTATGGGGAATCTTGAAAATTGAAGTTAGAAGTGAAAGCTGGTTAATAAGTAAGAAGTTTACGGTTGATAATGGAGAACTTAATTTAATTGAAGAGAGTATTGCTTCTAGTATTAGTTTAACAGGTGAAGAGAATAATTGGTTAATAAATCCAAACCAAACGGAGATAGAAAGGGAATGTTTAGCTGATCAGTCTATCAAAAATAGCGTTAATGAGAACTGGAATATTGATAATGAAAAAGGAATAGCCGAAACAAAAGAAAAAGTTAAACTCGGGGTCAAATACATTTTCCCCTTAGAAAACAAAGTTAGTGTAACCTTTAATTGTCTCCCTAAAGATGAATCATTAAGAACTTCTTTAAAAATCCAGCAGATAAAAGTTAGTGACTTAAAACTTCCAGATGATGTTAATCCAGCCACAGAATATGCCTATGATATTACGACAGATATGCAGGATGGAACTTTTGAGTATGACATCAGTCTTCCTCTTTCAAAAAACTTAAGCAAAAACACCACGATTAAGTATGCAGAAAATGCTGATGATTTAGAGAATATCAAAGAAGTCGAGGAAGAGAAAAATATTGACAGCGACAAAGTAATAATCAAAGGACTTAATCATCTTACCATTTTTATTATTGATGATGGAGACAGTGGCTATACAGATAATGGTTGGAACTTATACGGTAGCGGTGGGTGTGGGAACAACGACCATAAGTGGGTTCAGTCTTCCCAAACAGGGAAAACAGCAACCTGGACTTTGCCTGTAGGTGCTCCGGCTGGAAAATATTTAATAAAAGTTAATTGGACAACTTGGGATGACCATGCTACGAATGCTCATTATCAGGTTTATAAAGATAGTTCCCTGATATATACGTCTCCTGATATAAATCAGAAGTTAAAAGCCAACGGATCTTCTGCTCCAAACGGAACATGTTCGGAGTGGTATACTTTAGGTTCTTTTGATCTATCAGCTGAAGATTATGTGAAAATTGGAGTGGAAGATGGAACCACAAACGGAAATTTAGTAGCTGATTCCGTTATGTTTTTATTAGCACCAACAATTACTTATCCTGCAAATGGTTCTTATAAAACAACCGCGGCATTGGACAAAATTGATTGGGCGGATTCTGCGGGGACTTATCCAGCTTTTACATATAAATATGAATCTTATAAAGATGAGAACTACACAGTTCTTGCCTATACGAGTAGCTGGTTGTCAGCTTCCGAAATTCCTACGCCAGGCACAGCCGAAGGGACTTATTATTTAAGAGTTAAAGCAAGGGATGATCAAGGCAATGAAACTGAATGGAGTAATGGTCCCACAGATCCTTATAAAATAATAGTTGATAACACTCCTCCTTTGATTAATTTTGAAGAACCGTTATCTGGGTCACTTCATGCTGAAACCATACATCTAAAAGCAACCTGTGGTGAAGAGTGTAGTTACGTAAATTTCTGGTGGCGAGCTGAAGCAGAAGCATATGATCCAGGTTCAAAGAGATATCACTACGTTTATGGCAATAGTACTAACTTCGAATGGGATTTAGATAGCAAGAATGCGCAGAGGTGGGACGGCTCGACTTATCTATTAAACGATGGTATTTATTATCTTTATGCGGCTGGCAAAGATTTGGCTGGCAATTGGGCTAGAACTCCTGATATTCAAATTACTATCGATAATACTTCACCAACAATTGTAGGTTTGACAGTTGATAGAGATTATGTCAAAGCGGGTGATGTTTTAACTATTATTGCTAATGTAACTGATTCTTCGGGAATATCGGCCGTATCGGCTGACTTTTCTTATAATCCTGAATATACAGATAGGCCAAGTCCTACTTCAGTTGGTATGACAAAAATAGGGGGAGACACTTACAGCGTTAATTATGTTGTTCCATCTTCTTGGAATGAGGGAATTATGTATATCAAAGTAGCGGCAAGAGATATGACGGGAGGAAATTGGGCGAGAGGTGGAGAAATGGAGAATGTTATTGTTGATAATACCCCTCCTCAAGCCCCAACAGATTTAGGATTTAATATTCCACCTGGAGGTTATACGGTACCCCGACCGGGTGTAGAAGTAATGTGTGATGGTTATGTAAATCAAAACTCTATTTCTCATCATTGGTCGGATGAATCCGCAAGTGGGGCAGTGGAATATCAGAGACAGTGGAAATATCCAGGAAGTAGTGTTTGGCAAGGAGCTGAAAATTGGAATACCCCCTATACGAACTATAGAAGTTTTGGAGGGGGTGGAGGAACTGAGGGTTTATGGCATGTAAGGGTGAGAGCAAGAGACGAGGCTGGAAATTGGAGTGGTTGGAGTAGCGGTTGTGCAGTTACATTTGATAAAACTTCGCCTACCAAGCCTTCGGGTTTGGGGATATATAAGACACATAACCCTACTGGTTCAAATTACTTAGGTTGTGGCAGTTATACTAATGATAGAAAAATAACGATTGACTGGTCAGCTAATCCTGAAGGAGATATAGATTTTTATTGGTTTGGGACAAAGTTTAATCCTTATCATAAAAAGGTTTATTCTCCGGATACTCACTATTTTGGCAATATGACGCCGGGTAATAATCCCTATTATTATACGGTGATTGCGGTAGATAAAGCGGGGAATGAAAGTCCAATTTCAGATCAATGTGGCTTAATACTCGACCAAGACGCTCCCGATGTTGAAATAACATCACCTACAGGAGCTGTGCTTTTTGGTACAGTACCCATTCGCGGTACAGTCCTTGACGAAAATCTTTGGCGATATTGGCTTGTTATCCAGAATAATTCGGAGGTGAAAGTTGCTGGGCCGGGAACGGTCTATGAAGATAATGAATTTGTTGATAAGCACTTTTTTGATTGGGATACAACTACAGTTCCGAATGGAGAATATACAATCAAACTTGAAGCGAGAGATAAAGCTAAAAATAAAAATTCAGACTCCATAGACTGGATGGAAGTTACAGTGGATAATACTGGTTCGATTTCCGGGGTAAAATTTGAAGATGTTGATGCTAATGGACAGAGAAATAGTGGCGAACCAGGTTTATTAGGCTGGACAATTGAACGAAAAGATGTAGCTGGTCAACTAATTGACTCAACAACAACGGATGGAAATGGCAATTATTCATTTAATGATGTCTTATTTGGAAATTATTATGTTTGTGAGATTGAACAGAGTGGTTGGCTAAGAACTCAACCTGGAGATTCAAACTGCCAAGAAGTTGTTGTTAACCCAGGTGAAGAGACAGCCGGTATTGATTTTGGCAACTTTGAACTAGGCGAGATAACAGTTTGTAAATATGAAGATCTTAATGGGGATGGTGAACTTGGTGGAGAACCACTGATGGATGGAGTTTTGATGACTCTCTACCGTCAGGGAGAAGGATGGATACAAGTTGGCGAACCTCAAGAGACAGTTGAAGGGTGTACTACTTTTGCTGGTTTGAGCCAAGGCAACTACCAAGTTGAGGAAAGAGTTCCAGAGGGTTATTACAATACAACGCCAATTCTTTCTGATATTATAACCATTAATTCAGGAATTAGTGGAATAGCTAACTTCCTAAATACCCAATATGGTCGCATTATGGTTTGTAAATATGATGATTATAATGGCGATGGAATTCCAGATGACGGAGAACCAGGGATTGATGGAGTAGAAATTAGCCTAGGGGAGCAAGTTGGTATTACCGGTGATGGTGAAAATGAACAAGGCTGTTTTGTCTTTGAAGATCTTACCTTGGGAGATTATACGGTAGTAGAAAATACAGACTCTGACGTTTTAGCTGGTTACCTCCCAAGTGATGGAACGGAGACTAGTTATGATGTTAGTTTGACAGAGTCAGGGCAGGAAGCTTCGGTTGACTTCTTTAATGAACTTCAACCAATCATCCTAGAATTAGATAAGACTCACGATAAAGTTGGTTTAACGGCTTCTCCAGGGGACGTTTTGAACTTCACTCTAACCTTGACTAATACGGCTGATTCGACCGCTTATGGAGTTGTTGCTCGCGATACACTCCCTGATGGCTTTAGTTATAATACTGGCACAGCCCAGGCCGACGGAGTTAGTTCAGAACCAACTATCAGCGGTCAAGAATTAATTTGGGATTTGGGAGATTTGACTGCCGGTCAGATAGTAGAGATTACTTATTCAGCAACCATCGATTCAGGATTGCCTAATGGTAGTTATCCTAATGTTTCTGTTGCTTCAGGAACTAACAGGGCCTCTGATCCTGATAATGAGACCTCTTATTCTAATTTTGCCTTTGTCTACACCGCTGTTGGCGTTGGTATCTCTTACACGACTTCTATTGGCGGAGCACCAGCTGTTTTAGGAGCAGCCATTGGGCCAGAAGGAGAGGTTTTGGGAGCCGCCACTGGTTCACCAACAATTTTATTAATTATTGCTTTATTGATGATTGGTCTAGGTTTGATGGTGTTATTTTATAAAAAAGCACGTAAGTTTTTCTTGAGACTTCTGAAATTGATTCCGGTTTTCATTGTTGCTTTGTTTGCTTTTGCTAATCTTACCTTTGCCCAGCCGTTAATAGACGTTAAGAGTGTTGATATGCCTGATTATATTAACTATGATCCTTTTGAAATCAGCTATACGGCTGTAGAAGCTTCTGGGGATTCAATTACGGTAACGGCTTATCTTAAGAAAGAAGGAGATTCTTATCAAGAAGTTGGTACTTCTACCAGTCTTTCTGATACCTTTACTGTTGATGGCGGTATACTCTCTGGAGATGGTCTCTACAAAATCTACTTTAAGGCTGTCAGTAGTTCAGAGACGGTTAATTCGGATGAAGAGAGCTTTACCATTGATCGTCAAGCCCCGGGACCGGTAAGCGATTATAAGAAGGAGAGAAAAGATACCTTTGTTTATAAGGTCTGTTGGGAGAATCCAGATGAGGATGACTTTGATAGGGTAGTCATCTATCGCTCTGATGAACAGGAATTCCAGGCTGATGGCTCAACCCAAATTGCTGAGGTAGGTGGAGGTAAGAACGAAGAGAAATGTTATGAAAATGGTATTCCAGAGAGTAAGGATTACTACTATGTTTTGAGAGTTGTTGATCATGCTGGTAATATTTCGGGGGTAGTTGGTGATATTCCAGCAAGTTCAACTACTGGAGTCTTAGGTGAGACAACTGGAGCAACAGGAGCAGCTGAAGGCAATCAAGTTGTCCTTCCTGAAGTTGGAGATAAGACCACTGTTGGTGATCAAGAAGGCGAGGAAGAAACAGAAGAAGGAGAACTTGGCAGTGGAGAATCTATTGAGATTACTGATGAAGGAGAATTCAGACTTAGTACTTGGCAGATTGTCGGCATTATTATTGTTGGCGGTGGCTTAATCATTCTTATCATTTATTTCTTCCTAAAGAAAAAAGAGTAATTTTCCTTAACTCTCCTTGACTTCATCTTCAAATTAAGCCTACAATGAAGATAAGATGAACCTGAGTGGTTGGTTTAAGCATTTTTTCACGCCTCATCACACTAATAATTGTCGAGCGAGAATTCTTCATCCTTCTGTTTTATCTCTCTTTGTCGCTTTTTTTATCCTAGGCCAGTTTGCCTTAAATTTTTATCTTTTAATTTCACCATCTGTTTTAGGTTTTGCCTCTAATATTACACCCGAAAGAGTTATTGAGATAACTAATCAAAAAAGGGCCGAAAATGGGTTGGGTCCTTTAACAATTAACGGTAGTCTTAATGAAGCTGCTCAAAGAAAAGCTGGTGATATGTTTGCCTTTAATTATTGGGCTCATGTTTCTCCTTCTGGAAGAACACCATGGTCTTTTTTTAAAGAAGTCGGTTATAGCTACATTTATGCAGGAGAAAATTTAGCTAAAGATTTTATGAATTCTGAATCGGTCGTTGAGGCCTGGATGAATTCACCTACCCACCGAGATAACATTCTCAATGGTAACTATAAAGAGACTGGTCTTTCGGTGGTTAATGGAACTCTAAATGGTGTTGAGACGACTTTGGTCGTTCAGTTATTTGGGGCACCTACCCCAGTCGCGACCGCCCAAACACAAACTGTACCCCAAAAGGCAACAATCTTACCTACCAGTACCCCCACTCCAATAGCCCAAATGACTGGAGAGATCGAGATTACACCAACACCAATCCAGGAAATAGTCGAGAAAGAGTTGAGTCCTTTATCTAAAGTTGCCTTAGCACAAAGCGAAGGGGAATTAGAGAGTCTACCCTTACTTTCACCTTTTATGTTGACAAAAACAATTGCCATTTTCCTTCTTGGTTTGATTCTGGGGGCCTTAGCCCTTGATGTTGTCTTGGTTTTCCAAAGAAGGATTGTTCGCTTGTCTGGGAAGAACTTAGCTCATTTAATCTTTATTGGGGCTTTATTATTATCAGCTATTTTAACAACACCAGGAGCGATACTTTAAAATGAAAGATCTAAAACACTATTTATCATTACTGGCCTTTTTATCAATTGGTTTTGGTCTCTTTTGGATTTTTAACTTTAATCGTCAAATCCAAATTCTAATCACCATTTGTCTGGGTTTTGCTTACGTTATCTGGGGGGTTGTCCATCATGGCTTAAAGAAAGATTTTTACTGGCGAATTTTATGGGAATACGTCATTGTGGCTTCTATTGCCTGTGTGGTGGTAATCTTTCTCTTATTAAGAAGCTAACTTCCAAATTAGAGCCAATTGGAGTATAATAAGGGTTAATAATTAAGCGATTTATGAGGCCGAGAGAGACGTTTATAAGTCCGACTAAGGGGGAAATGCCCATCGATGAGATGGTTAATAGATTAGTGAGTTTTATGAGGGCTGAGAAAGATTATTTTTACAGCTTAGTTATCGGGACAGACTCCAAATCAGGCAAGCCAAATACTAAAAAGAAAATTGGCTTTATAACCGCCGTTGTTCTTTATCGAAAAGGAAAAGGTGGTTGTTATTTTTGGCAGAAGAAAAAAATTAATAAAATTGGTTCCTTAAGAGATAAGATTTATACCGAAACACTTCTTTCTATTAAATTGGCTGAGAGACTAGTACCTGAATTTACCAAAAGACTTAATGGAGAAAGGTATAAGTTAGAGATCCATATTGATGTTGGCGATAAAGGTCCGACAAGAGATATGATTAAGGAAGTTGTCGGGATGGTCAACGGCAATGGATTTACGGCTAAAACAAAGCCGGAATCATACGGAGCTTTCGTTGTTGCTGACCGGCACACCTAGTTTAATTAATTAAACTACTTTTTAAGAAGGGCTGGCCTTCTTTTTTTTGTTTTTTCAAGAGCTTTTTTCTCTCGCCATTCGTTAATTTTTTGATGATTCCCTGAAAGAAGGATTTCAGGTACCGGCCAGCCTTTAAAATTGGCCGGACGAGTATATTGAGGGTATTCTAAGAGCCCTTTAAAAGAAAAAGATTCTATCTCTTTAGCTTCTTTTTTGCTTAAAACACCAGGAATTAGCCTAGTGATGGTATCGATAACTACCATCGCCGGTAATTCGCCGCCGGTCAGGACATAATCACCAATGGATATTTCTTCATCAACTAACTTTTCTCTTATTCTTTCATCAGCACCTTCATAATGACCGCAGATAAAGATCAGATGTTTTTCTTTGCTTAACTTTTTGGCCTTTTCTTGTTTAAAGACTTTTCCCTGGGGAGTTAAGAGAATGACCTTACTTTCTTTTTTCTTAAGTTCTTTAAGAGCTTTGTAAATAGGTTCAACCATTAGGACCATGCCTGTCCCGCCGCCAAAAGAATGGTCATCAACAGTCTTATGCTTATCCTTGGTCCATTTCCTTAAGTTATGGATGTTTATTTTGAGAAGGCCTTTTTCTTGAGCTCTCTTGATAATGGATTCTGCAAAAGGCCCCTTGAACATCTCTGGAAACAAAGTAATAATGTCTATCTTCATATCTTAATTTTATCATTTATTTGCCCTAGTTTTAAGCATTTATATTATTAGCTATTATTTTTTGTGAAATGTTATTATATAATTTAGATAATGAAAAAAGTAGTTGTTATTATTCCTACCTATAATGAAAGAGAAAATATTGGTAGGATGATCGATGTTTTAGAAAAAGAGATTTTCCCTAAGATTAAAAAGAATCAGATGGAAATTCTAGTTGTTGATGATAAGTCTCCTGATGGAACGGCTGATGTTGTTAAAGAAAAGATGAAAAAATATGACAATATTACTCTTTCTTTAGGTAATAAAGAGGGTTTAGGAGCAGCTTATAAAAGAGGAATGAAATACGCTATGGAGAAGATGAAGGCTGACGCGGTGATTGAATTTGATGCTGACTTTCAACATGACCCTAAATATATTATTGATTTGGTTAATAAATTTAATGAGGGTTATGATTATGTTCTTGGTTCTCGTTTTGTTGAGGGGGGATTAGTTCCTGAGGAATGGAGTTTTTATCGAAAGTTTTTAACCAGGGTTGGCGGCAGTTTGTTTTCTCGAATCGTTCTTTTCTTTCCTAATATTAATAAAGTAAAAGATACCAGTACAGGGCTTAAGCTGACGAGGGTTAAAGGGGTTTTGGATAAAGTTGATTTTAGTAAAATTGCCAATAGCTTCTCTTATAAGACACAGATGCTTTATCAGATTGTTAATTTGAAAGGAGTTAGACTCATTGAAATCCCTTTGAAATTTAAGACAAGAAAAGTAGGCGAGACAAAGATTTCTTTTAAAGATGTCATTAGAACTTTTATAGATGTCGTTGCTATTAGACTAAAAGACCCGAAAACCCTGAAATTCTTAAGGTTTGCTACGGTTGGTTTTATTGGCTATATTATTAATGCTTTAGGCTTGGAAGTTTTTTATAGGTTAGGATTATTGCCGGGGATAGCAGCTGCCCTGGGGGCTGAGCTAGCAATCATTTCTAATTTTACCCTAAATAATGTCTGGACGTTTAGCAAAGATAAGATTATTGGTTTCAAAAAGATTATTTGGAAATTCTTCCAGTTCAACTTGACTTCTTTAGGAGCAGTTTTAATCCAGGGTTTAGTGGTTGGGTTTCTGGCAAAGTTTTTTGGCGACCAATACCGTCAAATTTATTTGATAATTGCCATTGCCTTTTTTGTCATTCCTTACAACTATTCGATGTATAACATCTTCATTTGGAAGACTTGGAAAATTCCCTTCTTAAGAAAACTTCAGAAGAAAATTGGTTGATTGCCTTTTTATAAAAATGGAGCCCAGTCAGCAATGGGGGCGGTGTTATTAGCGATGAAGTTAATGGCATAAAGGAAAATCGGTAAAAGAATTATCCCGAAGGCAATTTTGAATTCCTTTTTAACTAGAAATGGCTCAAAGGCAATAATAAGAAAAGGCATTAGAGGGAGACTGTAGCGAGCAATGTCCCGGTGAGAGATAAAGAGGGTTGTGTAGAAGAAGATGGCGGTAAAGATAGCCAAATCAAGCCTTTTTTGTTTAAAAAGATAGATGACTCCTAAAATTCCTAAAAGATAGACATAGATTATTTCTTCTAGCCAAAAGGTACCCACCCATTGAGCAGCGGCATTGAAGACCTGCAAGGGAGGCCAGAAAAGATGAATGTTATCTCCTGAATGGAAATAAGCCCAGAAATCTCCATAGGTGGATTTATAGAAAACAAAAACAGCAACTAAAGTTAAGGGGATGATTAATAAGGGATAAGCTTTTTTAATGATTCTAGCTGTTTGTTTAAAGAAATTATCTTTAATTCCCTGCCAGTTTTCATAAAGAAGATAGATGGCGAAGGCAAGAAAGATTAATCCTCCGGGTGGTTTGGTAAGTTGAGCTAGTCCACCAAAAAGACCAGCCAACCAGTAACTTCTTTTTTTAAAGAAGTAAAAAGAACTGATCAGAAACAAGATTAAAAGTGATTCTGGTGAACCGACGGAGCGAACAATCAACCATCTGGCCGGAAAGAGAAGGAAGATGATCGTTAACCAAAGGGGACATTTTGAATATTTGAATTCTTTAATAAAAAGATAAAAGACAATTCCTGAAAGGGCACTGGCGATAAGAGGGATAGAGAGCATTGACCAAAGATAACCCAGGGGATAGCTAAAGAATTTAATCAGCAGCGGGTAAAGGGGAAAGTGAGCCGCATAATAGATAGCAGGGAGATTAAAAGAGAAGTTGTTGGTGATAAATTCCGGATTATAGAGAGACTTGCTGATGACAACATAATAAAGACCGTCAAAGTTTTTCATAATCGTTGCCATTCCTTCTTGGGGAAGATTTATCTTCCAAAAACTAGCCATTTTAAGAAAGAAGGGAAGCCAAATAAGGAAGGTACTGAAGAGGGAAACAGCGCTGATAATCAGGAGATTTCGCCACTTTTTCTGCATCAGCTCTATAATAGCATAAATCGCCGCTTCTATGATATACTTTGGCTATGAAGTTGATCGATAAGCTTTCAGTTTTCTTGCCTAGTTATAATGAAGAAAAATGTTTGGGAATTACAGTAGGGAAGGTTAATAAAGTTTTAAAAAAGATAGCCACGGATTACGAAATCATTATTATCAATGATGGTTCTCAAGACAAAACTGGAGAAATTGCCGATAAACTAGCCGCTAAAAATAAAAAAATTAGAGTTTTTCATCATTCCCCCAATAGGGGCTATGGGGCCGCCTTTAAAACAGGCGTTTATAATGCCCGTTTTCCTTGGATAGTTTTGATAGACGCCGATAATCAGTTTGATTTTGCCGAAATAAATAAATTTATTGAGACACAAAAAAAGACCGGTGCGGATTTAGTTATTGGTTATTATCTTCAAAGAGGAGTCCCTCTGATAAGAAAGATGAATTCCTTTTTATGGGAGTTATTAATTACCATTCTTTTTGGCCTGAAGGTAAGAAATATTGATTGTGGTTTTAAACTCTTTAAAAAAGAAGTTGTTGATAAAATTCCTAAGCTGGAATCAGAAAGAGGAGCTTTTATCTCTAGTGAATTTTTGATCAAAGCGAAAAAAAGTGGTTTTAAAATGGCTGAAGTTGGAGTTTATCACTATCCTGATGTCGCTGGTGGTTCTACCGGAGCGAGTTTAAAAGTAATTTTCAAAAGTTTTATGGATTTAATGAAGCTTTGGCAGAAATTAAGGTCCTAATGATAAAATTTCTCTCCAGAAACAAAACTAAAATTATTCTCTTGCTTATTATTCTTCTGGCTGCTTTCTTAAGGTTGTGGCGTTTACCTGAATACATGACTTTCTTAGGTGATGAAGGAAGGGATGCTTTGGCAGTTAAGCAAATGATTGTTGACCATAAATTCCGTTTGATTGGTCCGGTAACTTCCATCGGCAATATGTATTTAGGCCCTCTTTATTATTACTTAATGTTGCCGGCAATGTTCATCTTTAGATTATCACCAGTAGGTCCGGCCTTAATGATTGCTCTTTTAGGAGTGGCGACCGTCTATCTGGTTTATCTTTTAGGCAAGGAATGGGTAGGAGAAAAAGGGGCTATAGTTGGGGCTTTTTTATATGCTATTTCTCCAGTGGTTATCATTTATTCTCGTTCTTCTTGGAATCCTAACATCATGCCTTTCTTTGCTCTAGTTTCTTTATTTGCTATTTGGCGGGTTTGGCAGAAAAGACAATTCTTCTGGTTGCCAATTTTAGGAATTAGTTTGTCGTTTTGTATCCAGTCTCATTACTTAGGCTTATTAATCTTTCCAACTGTCTTTCTTTTTTGGTTACTGACTTTCATTGATCTTTTGAGAGAAAAAGGAAGACTGAAGAGTTTTTTTCTACAAACTTTTCTGCTTTTGCTTTTCTTTATTATTCTAACGGTTATTCCTTTGATTTGGTTTGATTTACGTCATGGCTTTATTAATAGAAATGCTTTTCAAGAATTCTTTACTGTCAGGCAGGCAACGGTTAGTTTAAAACTTTATAAGGCCATTCCTAAATTTAAAGACTTAGCGGTACAGATATTGACAAGATTAATTGCTGGTAAAGATAATTTTTGGGGACCGATTATCTCTGGAATAACTTTTTTCATTTTGTTAGTTTTTCTTGTTCTTGATTTCTTGAAGAAAAAGACAAAAGGATTTTTTAAAGATAACAGGGGTATTCTTTTCTTACTGGTTTGGTTTTTAATTGGCCTTTTTGGTTTAGGCAATTACAAACAACATATCTATGATCATTATTTTGGTTTTTTCTTTCCCGTGCCTTTTTTGTTGGTGGGATGGGTATTGTCAAGGATTGCTGATTTTAAAAAAATGAAGATTGGTTTATTAATCGTGGCTTTATTTTTAGGCTTCTTAACCTTTCTTTCAGTTAAGGATTCGCCCTTGCGTTATCCTCCCAATAATCAGCTAGGGAGAACCCAAGCAGTGGCCAGGTTTATTATTGAAAAAGCAGATAATAAGCCTTTTAATTTGGCCTTGATTGCCGAAAGAAATTATGATGATGCTTATGCTTTCTTTTTAGAAATTTGGGGTTATAAACCAATCAGAATAGAACCCTTAAATACTGAAGAGACAATTACCGACCAGCTTTTTGTTATTTGTGAACAACTTCCCTGCCAGCCGGTTAACCATCCCAAGGCAGAAATTGCCATGTTCGGCTGGGTGGAGATTGAAGAAAAATGGGATTTTAATGGGGTAGAGGTTTATAAATTAGTCCATACCCAAAAGTGAAAAAAGAAATTTTAAACAACAAAATAATTTATATTCTTTTGTTTGTTATTTTAGCTTTTAGTATCTTTTTTCGTCTTTATAGAGTTGATGCTTTATTAGGTTTTTACTACGATCAGGGAAGAGACGCTTTAAAAGTTCAGGAGATTTTAACTTTAAAAGATTTACCAGCTATTGGCCCAACGACCGGTATTGCTGGTCTTTTCTTAGGCCCTTTTTGGTTTTATCTTTTGGCTCCTTTCTATTTTATTGGCCGAGGTAGTCCGGTAGTAGCGGCTAGTTTTATGGCTCTTTTTGATGTCGCTGCGGTTTATTTGATTTATCTCTTAGGTAAAGATTTTTTTAATCGAAAAGTTGGTCTTTTGGGAGCTTTTTTCTGGGGCTTTTCTTACTATCTGATTCGCTCGGTTCGTTGGTTTTCCAATCCTTCCCCCTTACCCTTTTTTGTTTTTCTTCTGCTTTATGGTCTAGGGAAGATTATTTTAAAGAAGAAAGAAAAATATCTTTTATTAGTTTCTTTTTGTTTGGCTGTTTCTTTGCAGCTCGAAATAGCTTCAGCTATATTCTTTTTTCCTTCTTTAATTTTAATTTGGTTTATTTTTAAGCCAAAGATAAAGAATAAAAAGAATATTCTTTATGCGCTTTTAATCTTCTTTGGCTTTTTAATTCCTCAGGCTCTATTTGAAATAAAGAATAATTTTTTAATGATTAGGAATTTCTTTAGTTTTAATAAGGGAGAAATCAATACCGATACGGCGACCTGGTCGATGCCTACTTTAGGACTCATTAAGCAACGCTGTTTATCTTACTTTGATTCGTTGTTTTCTAAGTTAGAAGCTGTCCCTAAGATAGGCTCCAAGTTTTTAGGGTCTCTGTGGTTGGCTTTTGTTGTTTATCAAATATGGCGCTTTTTCAAGAAAAGAACTGATCAAGACAAAATGGCTTTGATTTTAATCATTTTCTTATTTGTGCCTCTTTTATTTCTGTTTTTCTTTACTGGTAATTACGGAAGGTTATATGATTATTATTTAACCGGCCTTTTCCCGGCCTTTATTTTTCTTTTTGCTCTTTTTGTCTCCAAGTCTTTTAAGAAAAAGATTTATCTACCCATCCTGGCTTTAATTATTGTTTGGTTTTTCAACGGCAATATTTTTTACCTTAAGGGTTATTTATCTGCCGGTGTTGACGGTCCAGAGCATATTACTTTAGGGAATCAGCTGCAGTCGATTGACTGGATTTATCAGGATGCCCAAGGAGAGAAGTTTAATGTTGATGTCTATGTTCCGCCGGTCATTACTTATTCTTATGATTATTTATTTCAATGGTATGGAGAAAAGAAGTATCATTATCAACCACTAGAGGAAAACATCCCACTCTTATATACTTTATATGAGATAGATAAACCACATCTTTTTCTTTTAGATAGTTGGCTAGCCAGACAGGATGGTATTGCTGACACTATTAGGGTAGAAAAATTTGGCGGGATTACCGTCGAGAGGAGATTAAGAAAATGATGAATGTCTTTTTGTCAGTTGTTATTCCCTGTTATAACGAAGAAGAGAACCTTAAAAGAGGGGCTCTCGATGAGGTAGCTAGTTATCTTGCTAAGCAGCCTTATGAGAGTGAAATTATCATTTCTGATGATGGTTCGACTGATGGTAGCTTAAGGTTTTTAAGAAAGTATGTTAAAAAACATCCCCTTCTCAAACTTTTAGAAAATAAACATGCTGGCAAACCATTCACGGTGAGAGTGGGCATTGAAAAAGCGAAAGGAAAGATCGTTCTTTTTACTGATATGGATCAGTCAGTTCCTATTGAGGAAGTAAGGAAACTGCTGCCTTTCTTTAAGAAGGGTTATGACGTTGTTATCGGTTCACGGGGGGTGGAAAGAAAAAACGCTCCTTGGTATAGAAAGATTATTGCCCGTGTCTTTAGAAGAGTAAGGGGTTTTTTCCTTTTATCAGATATTAGTGATACCCAATGTGGCTTTAAGGCCTTTGGGTCTCAAGTAGCTAAAGATATTTTCCCCCGGCTGCTGATCTTTAAAGAGGGTAAAGAGATTAAGGGTTGGCGAGTAAGTGCTTTTGACGTTGAACTTTTGTTTATCACTAAGAAGAGGGGTTATAAGATTGCCGAAGTACTGGTTAAATGGGAAGATAAGGATTTCGCCTTAGCCGACAAAGAGAAGAACTTTGTTAAAGAATCAAAGGAAATGCTAAAGGAGATAATAAGAGTTAAAATTAATGATCTTAAAGGGAAATATGAAAAATAGCTTGAAGTTAATAGCTAAATACAAATGGTGGGTCTTAGGTGGAGTTTTGGTTCTCTTCCTTTTCTTCTTTCTACGTTTATTTAATCTTACTATTTTACCAGTTTTTGCTGATGAGGCGATCTATGTTCGTTGGTCGCAAGTGATGAGAGCCGAGCCAAGCTTGCGGTTTTTACCTTTATCTGATGGGAAACAGCCTTTGTTTATGTGGGCAACGATTCCTTTATTAAAAGTCTTTAAAGATCCTCTTTTAGCTGGTAGATTTTTGTCAGTTTTATCAGGTTTCCTCTCTTTAATAGGTATTGCTTTAATTAGCTGGCGGTTGTTTAGGGATCGATGGATGGTTTTCTTGGCAACCCTTCTTTATAGTGTTTTGCCTTTCTTTGTTTTTTTCGACCGATTGGCTTTGGTCGATTCAATGCTTTTAATGTTTGGTCTTGGGCTTGTTTATTTCGGCCTTCGCTTTATTGAAAAACCCCAACTAAGCTTTTCTTTTATTCTCGGCTTTATTTTAGCTGGTGGTCTTTTGACAAAATCTCCAGCCGTCTTTTTTGCCCTCTTAATACCAACTCTATTTTTCTTTTTCCAGTTTAAGAAAGAAAAGAAGGAAAGTTATTTTAAAAAGTATTTAAGAATCTTTTCTTTATTGGCGATTGTTTATCTGCTAGGCTTTGGTATTTATAATTTTTTACTCCGGCTAGGCCCTGGTTTTGAGATGATCGCCATTCGTAATAAGGATTATCTTTTTTCGGTAAAAGAGATTCTTTCCCATCCTCTTGATCCTCTAAAACCTCATCTGGGTGATTTAGGTGAGTGGTTCAGTAGTTTATTTGGGAAAACAGTCATGGTTTTTACTTTTGTGGGTGTGGTCATCGGTTTATGGAAGAAAACAAGAATCAGTTTCTTTTTATTGGCTTGGTTTCTTGCCCCCCTTTTAGCCCAGGCTGTTTTTGCCAAAGTTTTCACCCCTCGCTATATTCTCTTTACTGTTTGGCCTTTGATTATTTTTGCCGCCTTTGGTTTAAAATTGTTTTTTGCCGTCATCAAAGAAGCCTTTAAGGGGAAATCATTTAAAATTCTTTTGGTAATCTTTATTGTTTTACTTTTGTTTTATCCCTTGGCTTTTAATTATCAGCTTATCTTTAATCCTCAAAGGGCGAATTTACCAAGGAATCTTCGCTCCGGGCATTTAGAGGATTGGACAGCCGGACAGGGAATTAAAGAAAGCTCGATTATCTTAAGGGAAAAAGCTCAAGAGGGAAATGTTCTGGTGGGAACGGAGGGTTATTTCGGGACTTTGCCTGATGGTTTGCAGATTTATTTGGAAGGGATTCCTCAGATTACGGTTATTGGTGTCGGCTATCCCATTACTGGAGTCTCCCAGAGTTTGATAAATTCCCTAGTTGATAATGATGTCTATTTAATGGTTAATCAGAATCGGTTAAAGATAAAGCCTGAAGAAAACGGTTTGATTTTAATTGAAGAATATCCTAAAGCGACTAACCCTTCAGGTTTTCAAGATAAATTATTATTATTCAATCTTGATAGAGATTTCTTTAAAGAATGAAGAATTTTTTTAAGAAAATAATTAATCTCCGTTTTTTTTGGCTAATTCTTTTGATTTTAATTGCTTTGCCTACTTTCTGGCGCCTTTTAGGTCCCGGTTATTTCTCGATGCATGATGATCTACAAATAGGCCGTCTTTATGAGATGGATTTATGTCTTCGGGATGGGCAAATTCCTTGCCGTTGGGTGCCGGATATGGGCTATGGCTATGGTTATCCACTCTTTAATTACTATCCACCTCTACCTTATTATTTAGGCCTAATCTTTCATCTTTTAGGTTTCAGCTATATTTACTCCATAAAAATACTCTTTATCTTGGGATTAGTTTTTTCGGCTGTTTTTGCCTATCTTTTAGGGAAAGAACTTTGGGGAAAGTATGGAGGAATGGTAACGGCTGCTTTTTATCTTTACGCTCCTTATCATGCCGTTGATGTTTATGTTAGGGGAGCTCTAAATGAATTTTGGGGTTTAGTTCTTTTCCCGGCTGTTTTTTGGGCGGTTTTAAAAATAATCAAAGAGAAGAAGAAAATATTTATGGCCGCTTTAGCTTTCTTTTTTAGTTTGCTTTTGCTTTCTCATAACTTAATGGCCCTCTTTATTGTTCCTTTTTTAGTTGCTTGGGCTTTGTTCTTAATTTTCTATCTTAAAAAGCCGAAAAAGGTAATTTGGTCTCTTTTAAAATCAGGCCTTTGGGGGATTGGTCTGGCCGCTTTCTTTACCCTGCCGGTTTTGTTTGAGAGAAATCTTGCTCATATCGAGACGATGTTCATTGGCTATTTTAATTATTTAGCTCATTTTGCCAATTTAAAGCAGCTTTTCTTTAGTCGTTTTTGGGGCTTTGGTTCTTCTTCCTGGGGACCAGGAGACGACATGGCTTTTCCTTTAGGCCAAGTTCATTGGGTGGTGGGAGTAATCATTGCCATTATTTTTGGAATCCTGTTTTTAAAGAAAAGAAAAAGAGAAAGCTTCCTCGTTCTTTTCTTCTTTATCTTTTTCCTGCTGACTGCCTTTCTAACTCATCAACGCTCAAATTTCATTTGGGAAAGAATTTTTCTTTTAGTTACTCTTCAATTTCCATGGCGATTTTTGGCTCTCTCTACTTTTTTCTTATCGATGCTTTCAGGAGCAATCTTTGTTTTAATTAAAAAGAAAAAACAAGCCTTAATTTTAGCTGTTTTAATGATCATGGCCGTCTTTGCCTTTAATATCTCCTTTTTTAGGCCAGAAAAGATGATTAATATTAGTGATGAAGAGAAACTCTTTTCAGCCAAAGGTTGGCGGAAATTGCAGACCGACGCTATTTTTGACTATCTGCCTATTTATTCAGAAAAACCTCCTGGAGGCTCAGCGCCAGAGATTCCTTTATTTGAAGAGGGAGAAGGGTTAATTAGCGAATACCAAAAAGGGACTGATTGGTTGAGGTTCAAGGTGAAAGTGGAAAGCGAAGACAGTCAGATAAGAATTCCTGTTTTCTATTTTCCCAGTTGGACGGTCTTAGTTGATAATCAGGTCATAGACATTTCTTATGATAATGAATTTGCCCTTTTGGATTTTAATCTTAGTCAAGGAGAACATGAGGTTAAGGCTTTTTTGAGGGATACGCCTATTCGCACGATTGGCAATTTAATTTCTCTCTTTTCCTGGATAGGATTGGCTGTTTTTTTGATAAAAGAAAGAAAAATAAATGAGGTTATTAAAGCTTCATAAAAAGCAAAAATTAAATTTTCTTTTATGGTCTCTTTTTTTGGTTTTAACGTTCTTCTTCTGGTTTTCAAGGCTTTGGCATTTCCAGGAATTGATGACCTTTCATCTTGATCAGGAACTTTTTATGAGAGAGGTTAGAGAGATGGTCGTCGGTCATAAGTTAAGATTAGTGGGGCCGATGGTCATTTCAAAAATGGTCTACGGACGAGGATTTTTCATTGGACCGGCCTTCTATTATTTTCTAACTCCACTGGCATTGATTTTTTGTTGGGACGTTATTCTGATGACTAAGGCTTTGATTCTTGTTTGGTGGTTGGCTGCTTTAGGGATTTTCTTCTGGCTTGGTAAAAGATTCAGCTGGTTAGCCGGATTGGGAGCCTACGCTGTTTTTGCTAGCCTTCCCTTTTTTATTGATTACAGCCGGTTAATGTGGAATCCTAATTTTTTGCCCCTTATTGGCTTAAGCTTCTTTTGGCTAATGGAGAAGATTTGGCGTGAGGAAAAAAGATGGCACTGGTTTTTGCTGGGTTTCTTTTTTGGCCTAGGGATTAATTTTCATTATGCGGCTCTTCTTTGGGGAATTATTTTTCTACCTTTTTTAATTTGGGGTTTATATCGCCGGCGATTCCGTTTTTATCAATGGGGTTTAGTCTTTTTTGTTTTAGGGGCTATTCTTGGGGATTTGCCGGTGGTCATTTTTGAATTGAGACATAATTTCTATAATCTTAAGACAATTTTGTTTTTCACTAGATACAGCTTTTTGAAAGGACAGAGTGGTTTTTCCTTAGGTGGTTATTTCCTCTTTTCTCTGGTGCCAATTTTCTTCTGGCTTTTGGCTTGCTTTCTTCACTGGTTTGAGAAAAAACGGGGATTCTTAGAGACAATTTTTCTTATTTTGGCCATATTTATCTTTTTATCTCTGCAGATTGATTGGCAAAAACAATGGGGAACGGGAATGCCTGAAGGATGGAGTATTAAGAAACAACGTTTGGTGGCGCGTTTGGTTTGCCAGGACGTTAGGGAGAGAGGAATTGAGGGGCGTTTTGAAATAGCGGCCACCATTAGCGGTGATACAAGGGCAGGGGATTTACGCTGGTGGCTTTCTCAGGAGGGGTGTACCCCTTTGGGAGTTGAAGAATATCCTCAAGCGGAAGTTCTTTACTTGATTGCTCCAAAGGAGAGAATTTTGGAGGAAGAAACCGTTTGGGAAGTAGATGTCTTAAGGCCTTTTTCGGTTGTCGAGGAAAAATCGTTGAATGATGGCCTCGTCTTTTACAAATTAGCAAGAGAGACTTTATAATTCTATCTTCCTCAGCGATTATGTTAAAATACGCTTATGGCAAATTCCGTAACCCCAGCAGAAATTGATTTACAGACAGTTAAAGGTAGGGCGTTGAAGGGAGTTGTGGCTTTGACAGGAAGAACTTTCCTTTTACAGATTATTTCCTTCTTTGGCTTTTTTCTTTTAACGATTCTTTTAAGTCAGGAACAAATTGGTTTATTTTTTGCCATTTCTGAATTGGTGGCAATTTTAGGCTACTTTTCTGATGTTGGTTTGGCAGCGGCCTTGATTCAGAAGAAAGAGAAGCCTTCATTGGAAGACATTCGAAGTACTTTTACCATTCAACAGTCCTTAGTTTTAATTTTAGTCTTAATCGTTTTTCTTTTAACTCCTTTTTTAAGGGGCTTTTATAATATTAGTCAGTCAGGTGTTTTTCTTTTATGGGCGCTGACGGCTGGTTTTTTCTTAGCTTCTTTAAAGACCATTCCTTCGGTTTTACTGGAAAGAAAACTGAAGTTTAATTTATTGGTTATTGTTGAGATAAGTGAAGCTTTGCTTTTCTATGGTCTGGCTGTCTTTTTAGCATGGCGGGGGTTTGGCGTTTTAAGTTATGCCTGGGCCGTTTTGGCCAGAGGAATTACCGGAGTAATTCTCATTTATATTATTTCTCCATGGAAGATTGGTTTTGCCCTTAGAAAAGATTCTTTAAGACACCTCCTTCGTTTTGGTGTTCCTTATCAAGCTAACACCTTTTTGTCGGTTATCAAAGATCGTTTGATGAATGTTTTCCTCTGGAAAATTGTTGGGGCGACGGGAGTTGGTATTTTAGGTTGGGCACAAAAGTGGGCCCAGATGCCGCTGCGTTTTATCATGGATGCCGTTATCAAGGTTACTTTCCCAGCTTATGCCAGAATGCAGGAGAAGAAGGAAGAATTAACAGCAGCTATTGAAAAAACTCTTTTTTTCATCAGTTTTTTAGTTTTTCCTATGCTTTTAGGAATGGCCATTTTAGCAAGGTCGTTGGTGACTATCATTCCTGAATACAGTAAGTGGGAGATAGCTCTCATCGCCTTGTATCTTTTTATTGTCAATAGCTTTTGGGGATCAGTGACAACTCCTTTGACGAATGCTTTAACAGCCATTGGTAAAATTAAAGTTGTTTTTAAGCTAATGGTTATGTGGACGGTCTTAACTTGGATTATTTACCCAATTTTAGCGGTCAGATATGGTTTCAATGGAGTCGCTTTTGGAGCGGCTTTGGTGGCGACAAGCTCGGTGATTGCCATCTGGGTTGCCAAGAAGCATCTGACCTTTAGATTCTTTTATTCCATCATCAAGCCCTTAGCGGCGGCGATTTTTATGGGATTCTTTGTCTGGATTATTAAGTTCTTTTTACCAGTCAATATCTTTGTCCTTGTTGGTTTGGTTTTAGCCGGAGGAATTGTTTACTTTGCCTTGGTTTATCTGATGGTCGGCAAGAGTC
>Ga0307422_1000358_pt1 | contig 26641 bp, 17 predicted proteins | sample SalMarWE160290MG_FD_202153 | JGI IMG/M metagenome (GOLD analysis project Ga0307422, IMG submission 202153) | Salt marsh sediment microbial communities from the Plum Island Ecosystem LTER, Massachusetts, United States - WE1602-90 | ecosystem: Environmental > Aquatic > Marine > Intertidal zone >...
CCCCAGGACCGCCGTTGCGGCCGCCGGCCCAATGTTCGATTTTTCCAATGCCGCTCGATGATACTGTCCTTGAATGGATAAAGAGGCGCCCGCTTCTTGCTCCCCTTATTTCGTGTCAAGCATCCGCGCGATGAAGGCGTTTGCTTCGGCAATAGCGGCTTCCATCTCGCCCACAAGTTGCGTCACGTCGCTCTCAATCTGGTCCGCGTTCTGCTGCAGAGATGAAATGGCCCGCGCATTGAGGTTATGTTTGAGGAAAAGCACCTGGTCCTTGAATGCAGCCAGCACAGGGGGCATGCGCTCTTCGGCCGCCTTCATCGCCTCGATCAGGCGGTCGTATTGGCGCCGCGTGGATTCCATCTGCTCTTCGCTGCTCCGGCGCAGATTCTGGTTTGTGTACTGATCCAATTCCTTGCGCCATTCCTTGAATAGGGCGTCGGCGACTTCCTGAACGCTCTTTATGCGGTCGCGCACATCCTGAGCGCGGCTTTCGCTGCGATCGTATTCGCTTTTCAGCTTGTCGTACCGGTTTTCGAGATCCCGCAATTCCGAGTCCGCAGCCTTTGTGACCTCCAGGAACCGTTCGAGCGCCGATTCAAACTGCCTTTTAGCGGCCACCTGGCCGTCGCGGGCATCCTGCACTCTGTCGGCAAGCTGTTCGCGCTTGGCGTATCCGAATTTTTCCTTGATCGCGATGCGATGGCCCGCACAGCCGGCGGCAGTGAGAAGAATCATGCCGGCCGCGACGATCCGCCAGCCTTTGTGTAAGAGCATAGGCTCCTCCTGATGCGCTGATTCTAACATATCGGCGTGCGGCTAGGGTCTTGTGAGCGCGCCCAATAGTCGGCATTCTTTGTACTGCGCCGATCCCGATTCTCGACGAATCTCCTAATGCACACGGCTCGGCAAGCTGCGGGCTGCCGCAATGTAACGGCTTTTAAACGGCAAGGAGGTTCAGGTATGATGGAAAAACAATACTCCGAAGCGGCGGGGGGACCGCCGCCGGCGGGCGATTATGCCCGGCAACTCGCATCATGAAGATAGATAAAAAGAAGCTGGCCGTTATTCATATTGCCAAAAACGAACTGAACCTGAGCGACGAGCAATATCGGAATATGCTTCGTGAGGCGACAGGCGTGGAGACCGCCAAGGATTTGGACGAGGAGAAATTCCGCAGGCTCATGAATGTCTTCATGCGCAGCAGGCATTACCGTCTTCAGCCCGGCGGCATCACGTTGCGGCAAAAATATTTCATTCGCAATTTGTATCAGGATCTCGGATGGGACCCGAAGCATCAAGAAAACTTTTTAAGGAAATATCATCATAAAAAACAATGGGACCAATTGACGAAGACAGAAGCCGGCAAGTTGATTGAATCTCTGAAGAATGTGAGAGCGCATCGGAAGGAAGGGAGATAAGCCACGGACCGGGGCCGCCCCGCATGGAAAAAATGATCGACGGAGGACAGGCGAAGAGCATCAAAACCCGACCGGGATGTCGCTTATGAATGCCTGCACGACAGAACGCCGCTTGAAAAATACCGCTGGGTCGCATCCGAGGATTGGAGCCGGAAGCAGAAATATTCGTGCATATGCACGCGCCGCATTGTAATCTTTCGGTCGCAAAGCTTATGTCAAAAAAAATCAGGCCGGTTTTCCATCATTTCAAAAAATATGTTTTTCGCGGACTGCTCGCCATTATTCCGTCAGCCCTGTCGATTTTTATCGTATATGTGCTTTATATAGGCATTGACCGGCGGGCAACGGGCGTCATCGAGCGTTTTCTGGGGGTGAGCATACCGGGGTTTGGGATTCTATTAGTGTTTTTGATCCTTTACCTCCTGGGATTTATCACAAGCAGCATTATCGGCCGCAAGTTTTTTTCTTTGCTGGAGTATGTGGCCCGGCGGATACCTCTCATTAATACAACCTACCAGGTGGGAAAGCAGCTTTCTACAACGCTTTCGCTGCCCGAAAGGATGGTTTTCAAGCAGCCTGTGCTTGTGGAATATCTTAAACCCGGCATGTGGACGGTCGGCTTTGTCACCGGAAAGGTCGTCGACAGAAGCCAAAATGATGAAACCTTGTTGAAAGTCTATATCCCCACGCCTCCTATGCCTACGTCCGGCACCATGGTGCTGGTGCGGGAATCCCAGACCCGGGATCCCGGCTGGACTATTGAAGAGGCCATGAAAGTGGTCATTTCCGGAGGAATTATAGGGCCGGAATACATTGACTAGATCCTCGAACAGGTTCTTGAATAGTCTCGCTGCGAGCCCTCATGCATCATCCGGGCGGGATGGATTTTTACGCGCAAGGCGGGGCGCCGTCCGAAGCAAACAGTCTGTTTTGCCGCCCGCATCTCGGAGAAATTATGATTGAGATATCCTTGCTGATTATTGCAGGGCTGGTTCTCCTTACGATAGGAGCTGAACTGCTGGTTCGAGGAAGCGCAAAACTGGCGCTGCATTTTAAAGTCCCTGCGCTTGTTGTCGGATTAACGGTTGTCGCGTTCGGAACAAGCGCCCCGGAATTGGTTGTCAGCATCTTGTCGAACGCGCGGGGAATGGGAGATATTGCAGTCGGAAATGTCGTTGGATCCAATATATTCAATATTGCGGTTGTATTGGGGATGGCGGCCGCAATCCGCCCAATAAAAGCGAGCTTGAGGATTTTGAGAATCGATCTGCCGATAGTGATCGGCTTGAGCATTCTGGTTCCGGTGCTGGTAACGGACAGTGTAGTCAGCCGGACGGAGGGAGTGGCCCTTTTCTGCGGAATCATCGGCTATACCGTTCTCACGATACGCTACGGGAGAAAAGAGGCGGAAGGATTCAAGGCCTCTGCCGAAGAGAGTAAAGCAAAAGGCCCGCTTGTTTTGCATATTGTTTTTGTGTTGGGAGGGCTCGGCGCCCTTGTGGCAGGTTCCCGGATTTTTATTGACGGATCTGTGAGTCTGGCGGAACGGTTCCAGGTTTCCGAGGCGGTTATCGGCTTGACCATCGTTGCGGCCGGAACGAGCCTTCCCGAATTGGCCACATCGGTGGCGGCGGCAGTTCGCAAGCAGGAGGACATTGCGATCGGCAATATCCTGGGATCTAATGTCTTCAATATTCTGGCAATCCTGGGCCTGTCGTCAGCGATTTCACCGATGCGGGTTCAAAACATCAGCGGGTTCGATCTGGGAGCTATGATAATTTTAACGCTGTTTTTGATTCCTTTGATCCGAACCGGATTCAGGATTTCCCGGCTTGAGGGGGCGATGCTGCTTGTTTTTTACGGCGTCTACCTTTATTTCCTCTGGCCGTGAACGGATTCGCGAAAGACATCTTCATTATCGGACAGACTGCCAGGCATCCACTTCGTTATCCCCCTCGGCCTCCTTTCCGGCTTTATTTTACTTTCAGCGCGACAATCGATTTTGACGGCAATTCAACCCTTATGGAATTTTCCGAAGTCTTTTTGAACTCCTTAAATTCTCTCAGCGATACAGCGTCGTTATTGTCGAACGTGTTGATTGAATTGACGGCCGGAGCGGTCAGCACAACGGCATGCTGAACAGCCCCAATGCTTTTCCCCGCAAAGGAGATATCCAGGACGGTTGTTTTGCCGGGATTTGCATTCGTCAGCGTGAGCGTCATGCTGCCGTCGTCGCTTAGAGAAACCGAGCTGCTGACGGCCGGAATTTTTCCGCCCTTGTGCTCATAATCCTCCGTCGACAAATGGAAAGGCAGCATCAAAGCGTTCTTGTGCCCCTTGAACATGTGAAACACGTGATACGTCGGCGTAAGGAGCATTCTGTCGCCCTGCGTTAAGATCATGGCCTGAAGGACATTGACGGTTTGAGCGATATTGGCCATGCGCACGCGGTCGCAGTGCTTGTTGAATATGTTCAGCGTAGCGGCGGCGATCAACGCATCCCGCATGGAATTCTGCTGGTATAGAAATCCCGGATTCGTTCCCGGCTCCACATCGGTCCAGATGCCCCACTCGTCGATGAACAATGCCACGCGTTTGCCGGGGTCGTATTGATCCATAGTCGCGGCGTGTCGCGAGATCAGTTCGTCGATGCGCAGCGCCTGCTGTATACCGCGAAAATAGAGGTCCTCGCCAAAATCGGTTGCCGACGATTTGTTGCCCCAGCCTTCGCCGGCAATGGTGTAGTAATGAGCGCCGAGCGCATCCACGTGGCGGGCGCCTTTCTCCATGAGGACGCGGGTCCAGCCGTAATCGCCGGAATTGGCTCCGCTGCCGACACGAGTCAGCCCTCTCCGGCCATAGAGCCGCGCATAGCTGGAATAGGTTTTCATCAGATCCGCATAGTGCTCAGCCGTCATTTCGCCCCCGCAGCCCCAGCTTTCATTACCGATGCCGATGAATTTCACATCCCAGGGTTTCTCCCGGCCGTTTTTCCGGCGCAAGTCGGCCATCTTCACGTCGTCGTCCGAGGTCATGTAAACGATCCAATCGATCATCTCTTCAACAGTGCCGGTGCCGACGTTGGCGGAAATGTAGGCATCGCATCCCAACAGCTCGCACAGATTTAAAAACTCGTGCGTCCCGAAGCTGTTGTCTTCGATGACGCCGCCCCAAAAGACGTTTTTGATTTTCGGACGTTTGTCCGCAGGCCCAATGCCGTCCTTCCAGTGATAGGTATCCGCAAAACAACCGCCCGGCCATCGAAGCACTGGAATCTCCAGCGCCTGCAGCGCTTCGAGCACGTCTTTGCGATATCCATTCACATTCTGGATTTCCGAATCGGGCCCCACCCAGATGCCGTCATAAATACAGCGGCCCAGATGTTCGGCAAAATGGCCGTAAATGTTTTTGCTGATGCGGTGCTCTCCCGCGTTGGAGTAAATTTCGAGGGTGTTTTGGGCGGGAGACTCCAGTGCGAACCCGATTGCGATGAATAAGAAAAGATTCACGGTTTTCATAACAGGCTCCTTTAATATCAGCGGAAAAGCTTTGTGATCCAGTCGCGGGCCTGCATGAAGAATGCGGGGCCGGAAACGGACTGAATTTCTCCTTGTTCGCTTAAGACCACCGTTTGCCACGGCGAAAGCGCGCGACCTCCGATCCCCGTATCCCGAGCGATGGTGAACTCCTTGAGGTTGCCGTTTTCATGGAGGTAGATTGGAGTGAAGAGGCTTGCTTTGCAAGGGATTCCTGCAATCTCGACGTCATTCGGAGCAAAAAATGCCTTGAGCCGGCCGCTGGGATAAAAACTCGTATTCACGCCTTCGGATCCTCCGAAGCCGCCGTCGCAACGATGTCCTTGGATGGTCGTGTCTTCGGGGAAGGAGCAGATGTGGAGCGCCAGGTCCGGATCAAGGCGTATCCAGGTGCCTTCGGGTATTTGATGCCCCTGAATTATAGAGGTCTCCCCGAGATAAAAAGCCCGAAGCCGTCCGGAATCGGTAAAATGAATCCATCCGGCGGCGCAAGGAAAGCCGTCTATTTGCGTGGGACTTTGCAGCCGCGCAATCGTAACGCTTTTACTCCGCCGCACCCGCAACAGCGGCACATGCTCCAGAGTGTTCGGGACTGAAAAGGATTTGCCGCCGTTTTTATCGGGAACGGCTGGCGGCTGCAAAAACGCAAGATAGAATGCAATCAATACAGCGGCCATCAGAAAGATGCCGATGAACAACGGTCTTTTCATGTTTTAATCCGGGATTATTTTGGAACAATTTCGCAAGATTGTCGAGCGCAATGCCGTAAACATGCCTGGATCCGACTCCGCAGTAGAAGCTTCATGAATAATCCAGGCTCCTATTTCATACATCGCGAAGCGGACGGCTGTTTTGTTGTAGTATTACTATGTTCATGGATTGATGAAATTGGAAATACATAGCGTCAAATATCCTTTGGGGAAGGTGCATTATGCGAAAGATAACGTTTTTATTGGCCGTTTTCGGACTGACCGGCTCGCTATGGGCGGCCGATCCGATTATAGGGACCTGGAAATTGAATGTTGAACAATCGAAAATCGCGCCGTCGAACACGGCTCCAAAAGCAGCAACGGATGTCTACAAAGAGACGGGAAAGGATCAGATAGAGTTTACTCGGACGGGAACCCAGGTGGACGGCGCCGCCATTTTTTCAAAGTGGACATGGCCGCGCATAGGGGGAACGGCGGAGCGCCTGTCGCCCGAGCCTCTTCCCAAGGAAATAGCCTACATTGAGCTGCTGGTGGATCCGGGCTACTGGTTTGTCACGATCCTGCAAAACGGCAAACAAAACTCGTTGATGCAGAAGACCATCAGCAAGGACGGCAAAACCATGCGCATAAGGATTAAAAGCCTGGATGCCCAAGGCAATGTCGTGGAAGAGCTGAACGTGTTCGACAGGCAGTAGCGCTTGGATGGAGATTCGGCGGAAGCTTCATGAATAATCCGGGTGGATGCCCGGATCCTTATTCAAAGTTCTCTAGAATTTCCAGCCGGTGGTTGGCGGCGGGATTTTTTGGAGAAGGGCCCTCGATCAATAAAACGCGGTCGCCGCGCACGTTGTGGGACTGAAGCCATTTCTGCGCGTATTGCCGCCAGTTTTCAGGGTACTGCGGCTCAAAGACCGGATAGACTCCATAGGAAAATTGAAGATGGCGGCAGGTCGATTCCAAGGGGCTGACCGCCGTAATCCAGACCGGCAGCCGGAATCGCGAAACGCTCCGGGCGGTTGTTCCGCTGAGGGTGGGAATGAACAAGGCGGCGGGCGATCCGTGCTCCATCATGGCTTTAAGACTGAGGGCGATCCAATCTTCGGGATGGACGGGAGGTCTCTTGGCGAAGAAATCGATATTGTTCCCGGCGCTGTAGATGGACCGTTCCGATTCGGCTACGGCCCCTATCCTGGCCAGCATGCCGACAGCTTCCACGGGGTATTTACCCATGGCGGATTCGCCCGAAAGCATCACGCAATCCGTTCCGTCCAGTATGGCATTGGCGACATCGGTCGCTTCCGCCCGCGTCGGGCGCGTGTGGTCGGTCATGGATTCCAGCATGTGAGTGGCGGTGATGACGGGTTTCCCCAACGCGTTCGCCAGCCGCATCAGGCGCTTCTGCACCACGGCGATCTGTTCGATGGGAATCTCCACTCCCAGGTCCCCCCGTGCGATCATGATGCCGTCTGCCGCTTCCAAGATAGCATCTATGTGGTCCAGCGCCAGGGCTCGTTCTATTTTGGCGATGACAAACGGAGATTTCCCCATAGCGGATGCCGTGCTGCGCAGGGCCCGTACGTCTTCCGCGGTCTCCACAAAAGACTGGCTGATGGCGTCCACCCCTTGTTCGAGAGCGAATTCAAGACAGCGCCGGTCCCGTTCCGTAAAAGCGCTGATCCCCAGCCGGATGCCGGGGAGATTAAGCCCTTTCCCGGAGCGCAGCTCTCCCCCCACGATGACTTTGCACTGGACGTCTCTGTCTTTAACGTCTGTGACTTGGAGCTGAATGAACCCGTCGTTTAAAAATAAAGTATCGCTGTTATGAACGATCTGCGGAAGCGCGGGGAAATTGACGCTGATGCGATTGGAGTCGCCGATGATATCGTCGGTGGTCAATGTGAGGGTCGATTCTGCAGCCAATTTGAGGGACTCCTTTGCAAGCGATCCGACGCGGATCTTGGGGCCCGGAAGGTCGGCCATGATTACAGGGCGTTTGCCCGCTTTTTGCGCGGCGGCGGCATAGGTGCGGATCATTTTCCCGTGCGTTTCAAAATCACCGTGCGAAAAATTAAGTCGGGCAATATCCATTCCCGCCGTCACCATTTTCCCCATTGTTTCCGGGTCTGCGGAAGCAGGCCCCAGCGTGCATACTATTTTGGTTTTGTTTGTCGGCAGCATCAGGATTGGTTCCCCCACATTTTATACGAATCAAATCTTTGCATATTCCAATTCTCCAACAAGCTCCATTGGCAGGCGCGCCGAGGTTTTTCCTTTAAAAGCATTCGCGCAATGGTTGCAAAGAACTTGCCTCTTATGCTTTTGCGGAATCGCGCAAATCAGGGATCCTTGCCGCCCGGGACCGCTTCCAAAACGATGGAATCTCCGGCCAGCCCCGATGCGGAAGCGCCGACGGTGATTTTGCCGCGGCCGGCCGCAGCTCGGACGATCGCACAGCAGCGGCCTTGATAGGCGCGCCGCTCGGAGGCTCGAAAAGGCTCATGACTTGTATTATCGCCGTTGTCCACGGCGGCGATGATACCGGGACCTTTGATTTTGAATGAAACCAGATCGGCGGCATCCGGGACGGGAATCCCGTTCCGGTCCGTGACGGCGGCGGTCACAAATGCAACATCATCCCACGTAAAGCTGATGCGGGTTCTATCCGCAGTCAAGAGAATTCTCGCAGGCTCCCCGGCGGTGCGCAGTTCATGCTTTGCGGCGACGGCGCCGCCGTTCCTGCCGACTGCCTCCAGCAGTCCTGGCTCCCAGTGGACTTTCCATGAGCGAGGCGAGTCGTCGGCATTGCGCCGCTTCTTGCCCAGCGACTTTCCGTTCAGGAGCAATTCGACTTCTTCGCAATTGCTGTAGGCTTCCACGGTTTCTTCATGCGGCCGCCTATCGGCCGGCGTCCAGTCCGCGAACTGAGTCTGAGAACCCATGATCGGGACGAATCCCGGATCCTGGGGGACCGTTTTCGCGGGGCTGATGCGGCGGACCGCATGCACAACAGGCTTGTCACTCCACCAGCTCATGCGTTCATAGGCCATCGGCTTGACCTCTCCGGTGCGGTCGAGCAGTCCAAAACCGGCCCCAATAACAGGCCAACCGAAGGATTCTCCCAGATAATCGATGCCGCTCCATAGAAACTGGCCCGAGTGCTGCGGGTGATCCCGTGCGGCCAGCCATGTGGCAAGCTCGTGCCGTTGTTCAGTCCCGATAATCCTGCGGGTTGGCTTGGCTTCCCAGGCGGCCAGCAATTCCAGATCGCGGTAATTGGTTCCGACGACGTCAAGCAGATCCGCCAGGCCGTTATCGTAGTCGCGGCTTACATTCGGACGGAAAAGCCCCTGCGTCACCGGCCTTGAAGGATCGTATTTGTGAAAAACAGACACCAGCGCGGCAAGAACTCTCTTGGCCGGTGCTTCATGGACGGTGTCCCGGATTTCATTGCCCGCGCTGTATAAAATGACGCTCGGATGGTTGCGGTCGCGGAGCACCGTATCGCGGACGTCCGCGTGAGCCCAATCAATAAAATGCCGGTGATAATCGTAGGGGGTTTTGGCGACGGTCCAGCAGTCGAACAGTTCATCCATAACAAGAAATCCCATGCGATCGCACAAATCAAGAAACTCCGGCGCCGGCGGATTATGAGCCGTGCGGATGGCATTGACTCCCAGCCTGCGGAGCTGCTCCAGGCGCCGCTCCCAAACACGGAGCGGCACCGCAGCGCCGAAGGCCCCGCCGTCGTGGTGAAGGCAAACGCCTTTGATCTTCACATTCGTGCCGTTCAGCCAAAATCCCGTTTCGGGCAAGAACCGCGCGTCGCGGATGCCGAAGGAGAGGGTTTCATCGTCAAGCACGGCGCCGGCCGAACGCAGCGCCAGGCGCGCACGATAGATATCCGGACGATGGAGCTGCCAGAGGGCGGGATTCGAGACGGCCAATTCTTTTGTAAAGCCAACCGTTGCGCCGGAGGGGATTTCACCAAGCCAAGCGCTGGCGTCCGCAATCGTCTTTCCGGCCGGAGACAGGACCTTTATGTCAACGGCGATTTCTTTTCGCTTTTGCGACTGATTTTCGACCGCGCCCCGCAATCGGACCAAGGCTCTCTCTTTTGTAACGTCATGCGCCGTAATGAAGGTTCCCCATTTGACGAAGTGCACGGGATCGGTGCAAACCAGCCGCACGTGGCGGTAGATGCCCGCGCCGGTATACCAGCGGGAAGCCGGCTGAAGGGAATTATCGGCCCGCACCGCAAGCACGTTGGTTTCGCCTTTCCCGATTCGGATCTTTTCGGTCAGCTCATAGCCGAAACTCACGTATCCATAGGGCCGTTTCCCCAGGTGCGCGCCGTTGATCCAGACATCGCTGTTTGCCATGACGCCGTCAAACTCGATAAAGATGCGGCGTCCTGCATATCCATCGGGTACGGTAAAGTGCTTGCGGTACCACCCGACGCCCGAGGGCAGGAAGCCGCCGCCGGGCCCCGTCGGATTATCGGCTGAAAACGGCGCCTCGATGCTCCAGTCATGCGGCACGTCCACGTGCCGCCACTCGGAATCGTTATAATTGAAGGCGTGAGCGCCCGCACCGTCCCCTTTGAAGAAGAGCCATCCGGCATCAAAGGACGAAACCACCCGCGGGATTGCGTGCGCGGAATGCAGGAGCGTCAGAAATCCGAGTAGAATCGTGCAGAATCGCAGTTTCATATTCGGTCCCTTTTCCGAGAATGGAGGTCCGCTTTGAGCTTGCCTCGCCGGGCGCACAACGTTTTGTGCCTCCACCGCGGGCCGCTAAATATAGCCTGCAAGAAGACGCAGCCAAAACATGCCCCTTCATTGGGCGCGCAATCGAACCGCAAGGCGGAATCCAGCCTGAGAGAGTGAGGTTCCAGGGAAGCCGCCCGTTCTGGAAAGCCAATCCATTCGCAGGTTTCCTCCGCCGTTTCGGGCGCGTGGCGGCTATGCGTATTTCCTTGAATCCTCCCGCCGCCCGCCGTAAAAAAGGCGCAGCCGCGTTTGATAATACCCCATGAATGCAATAAAGTCATAGATAAGGAATTTGAAAGCCTATGTTTTACTCGGCAGAGCAGGGGAAAAGAATCCATATGGAACAAAGCCTGTTGCGATCGGGAAAGGCCGCCGACGTGAATCTGTGCCAATACAAGAACGTATCGTGCGTAAGATGCTGCCTCCCGCACATAGGCGGAGACTCGTATGTGGAGAATCCCGAGGACGAAAAAGGGACTAGGCTCAATGAGAGAAGCTCGGCCTCTCGTTCCGGTGGAGCGCGCAGATATCTCGGCCCGCGCAACGCGGTCATGAAGTTCAGGAATTTTAATCCTCTGAAGGATCCGAGAATTGATGCGTCGCAATACGAGGACGCCTTTCAGGATGTCGGAAGAGAAGAGATGGAAAGGCGATTTTCGGAAAGAAGGATCCTGTTCCTCGCCATCTATGATCCGGAGCGGCCGAAACAATCCCTCCTTCAATATATGCAAGCGGCTCAAGAAAACGAAGGATACAAGTATAAGCCTGCGGCCAGCGCGGGGCCCGCTTCCTTATTTCTTGGGGGGTCGGTCCCGACGAAGCCTGTCCGTAAAGGCCAACTGCCCGAGTGCCAGTTGCTGGGATTTATCAACGGGCAGGGAAGGGTCGGATGCATAGCCCATCCAGTGGCGGAAACATCGCGCGGCTACGACGGACGGGACGCGGCGGGATTCTTCAATCATACCGGCGGTTGTAAAAACATTGGCTGCGAAGCGAGCAAAGAATTCAAATTCTTAAGTCCATCCGCCATGAAGATTTTCGACAAAGCAATCGACGGCATGTCCTGGTACGAGTACAGTAGACATGCGACGTCGGTCCTCGTCTACTATTTGAGATCCTATGACCACGTCTTGCAGCAGCTGGATGAAAGAAAACGCCTCGAGGGCTTGACTATGGAATCCGTTGTCGAGTTCACCAACGCGCTCTATGACGAATGGCAAGGGCGAGACACCGGCCGCAGCGACCGCCGCCGGCTGAATTCGAAGTGCATGGATTCTCTCGACATTCTCTCGGCGGGCATCCCCATTGCCGAGGCAATTATGTACATCGCTCTTGACTCCTGCTTCTCGCGGGATCGCTTTGCCGTACAACTAAGGAAAGCGAGGGAACTCATCGAGAGACGCGTAGAATCGCTGCTATAATAACCGAGAACTGCTTTTAGCGGGCTTTATTATAAAAATGATAAAAATCCCCATTCTGGCCGCGGCCGTTTTGACCGTTCTTTTTTCGCTCGGCGCGGCAAAAGCGTTATCGGAAGCTCCGAACACCGCCGAACTGAGCCGGATGTTTGCGGATCCCCCCGGCGACAGCCGAATCATGATGCGATGGTGGTGGTTCGGCCCGGCCGTAAGCAAAGCAGAACTCGAACGAGAAATAAAGCTCATGAAGGCCGGCGGAATCGGCGGGTTTGAGGTGCAGCCGGTATACCCGCTGGCCCTCGACGATCCTGCGGCCGGAATTGAAAACTTCGCCTTTCTTTCCGACGAGTTTCTGGACGCGCTCCATTTTGCCTCCGGTAAGGCGCGCGAGCTCGGGATGCGCATGGATCTAACGCTGGGGAGCGGATGGCCCTACGGCGGCCCCCGCGTGTCGGTCCGCGATGGAGCCGGAAGGCTGCGCGTCGAAAGGCTCCGCGTCCCCGGCGGCACGCGGCGTCTGGCGCTGCCGTACATAGGCGCCGGAGAAAAATTACTGGCGGTCTTTCTCTGCCGCATTCGGGACGGGGTAATCGTTGATGAAGGGATCCGCGAAATCGCCGGCATCGACGGCGGTGCCTTAACGCTTCCTGACGGTTTGGCGGGAGAACATGAAGCAGTCGTTTTTATTTCCAGCCGCACCGGCATGATGGTAAAGCGCCCTGCCCTGGGCGCCGAAGGATTCGTTCTCAACCACTACGACCGCGCCGCAGTCCGGAGATATCTGGAAAACGTGTGCGATCCCCTGATGCAGGCCCTTCGGCCGAATGTGCCGCAGGCCGTTTTTTGCGACAGCTTGGAGGCGTATCAGGGCGACTGGACCGAAGATTTCATGGAGGAATTCCGCAAAAGGCGCGGATACGATATACGGCCGTACCTGCCGGAACTCGCTTTCGATCTCGGCCCACGCACTCCCGCCGTCCGCGGCGACTGGGGGCGGACCCTGACGGAGCTGTTCAATGATCATTTCATGATTCCTATGCATGAATGGTCCCGAAAGAACCGTACGGCTTTTCGAATACAGTGCTACGGGATCCCGCCCGCCGCCGTCTCGAGCAGCGTTCACGCCGACATTTCGGAAGGGGAGGGAACCCAGTGGAAGATGCTGAGCGCCTCCCGCTGGGCGTCCTCGGCAAACCACCTGTACGGGCGCGCGGTGACCACTTCGGAGACATGGACTTGGCTGCATTCCCCCGTTTTCCGAGCTACGCCGCTGGACATGAAGGCGGAAGCGAATCTGCATTTTCTGCAGGGAGTCAACCAGCTCATCGGGCACGGCTGGCCCTACAGCCCGGAAAACGCGGAATACCCTGGGTGGCGCTTCTATGCGGCGGGCGTCTTCAACGAGAAAAATCCGTGGTGGATCGTTATGCCCGATCTTGCACGCTACCTGCAGCGGTGCAGCTGGCTGCTGAGGCAGGGGGCGCCGGCAAACGACGTTGCATTTTACCTTCCGGTTTCCGACGCTTACGCCGGCTTCACGCCCGGCAACGCCAATCTTTTCGAAAGCCTGAGGCTCCGGATTGGACCGGATGCCGTTGGAGCCGTGCTTGATGCGGGCTTTAATGTCGATTTCTTTGACGATGACATACTCCGGGAGATCGGCAGAATTGAATCCGGAACGCTTGCGCTGGGGCCGAACCGCTACAGCGCCGTTGTCCTCCCGAATGTGGAGCGGATCCCCCCCGACATCTACATGATGCTGGAGGATTTCGTGCAATCCGGCGGCAGGCTGGTCGCTTCCAGGCGTGAGCCGGCGATAGCTCCGGGATTTGCGGCGACCGAATCGGATCATGCCGAGATTCGCCGAATCAGCCGCAGCCTCTTTTCTTCTTCTTCAAAAGAGTCGCGCTTTGTCAAAGACGAAAGGACCAAACTCGGAGCGGCTCTGCGCGGTATGCTCGCCGCCGATATTGAAGTCACTCCGGCGGTTCCCGAGATCGGTTTTGTGCACCGCAAAACGGGCGGCGCTGATGTCTATTTCCTGGCCAACACGTCCAATGTGAGTCAAAGGGCCAATGTATCTCTCCGGGTCGACGGTCTCGATGCCGAATGGTGGGACCCGATGACGGGCCGCGTTGCTCCGGCGGAAATATCCATGGATCGGCGCGGTCGAACATCCGTGGCGCTGGAGCTCGATCCCTATGAAAGCCGTTTCCTGGTTTTCAGCAAACATGGAATTCATTCGTCCGCTGCGGGAAAGCTTTCGGAGGCGGAATCGCTCGATCTCAGCGGGGATTGGAGTGTCACTTTCGGATCGACCGGAATTTCCAAAAGAATGGAGCGTTTGCGTTCTTGGACAGAGGACGAAGCGACTCGATATTTTTCCGGCGTTGCAGTCTATGAAAAAACTCTGGCCGTCCCGAAGAGTATGCTGAAGCCGGGGATTGTTCTAAGGCTGGATCTGGGCGGAGGGAAAGCATCGCCCCGGCGCCCCGTCGAATCCGCCGGCATGCGGGCGAGGGTTGAGGGTCCGGTGCGGGAAGCGGCTCTGGTCTATGTCAACGGACAGCCGGCCGGATCGATATGGGGCCCTCCTTACTCTGTTGAAGTGACCGGACTATTGAAGCACGGAGAGAATACGATTCGGGTTCTGGCCGCCAATACCGCCGTCAATCACATGGCGGGCGGATCGCTGCCGGATTATCGGTTGCTGAATCAGCGTTACGGCAAGCGCTTCGACCCGCAGGACATGGATAAAATTCGGCCGGTCCCTTCGGGCCTGTTTGGGCCGATCCGACTGATAGCTCTTCGACCCTGATTCGATTGATTGCGGATGGAATGGATACAACGGGTGAATCCTAAACATGAAGGTGGAATCCTCATGCGCAAACGGATAATGCTTATCGCCTTGTCGGCAGTCGTTTTGCTTTTGATCCTCGCGGTTTCGAACACGGCCGGACGCGCCGGAAACGATTTGGAATCGGGTTTTGCGGACCCGCCCGAAGCCGCCAAAGCCCGCGTATGGTGGCATTGGACGGGCGGCAATATTACCAAAGAGGGGATTACCAAAGACCTGGAATGGATGAAGCGCATCGGGATCGGCGGAGCGCATATTGCGGACATCGGTTTCGGCGGGGGCCAGGTTGTCGAAGAAAAGATCGACTTCTTTACCCCGGAATGGTTTGACGCTTTGCGGCATGCAGCGGCCGAAGCGGACCGGCTCGGCCTGGAATTGTCAATCTTCAGCTCGTCGGGCTGGAGCCTCACGGGCGGGCCATGGGTCAAGCCCGAGCAGGCGATGAAGAAACTGGTTTGGAGCGAAACCAATTTTGAGGGGCCAAAGAGTTTAGATCTAAGGCTCCCGCAGCCGCCTTCGCACTCGGGGGCATTCGGCGCGCTGCGGCGGGCGAAGGAAGGCCCGAGCGGCGGCGACAGTGCCAAATCAGATGCTTTCTACCGTGACAGCGTTCTGGTTGCTTTTCCCACGCCGCCCGATGAAACGGAGGCGGAAGCACTCAAGCCCAGGGCAACCGCCGGCGGCGTCGAAATCGATCCGGGTTCGCTGATGGACGGCATGCTCGATACCGGGCCGACGGTTGTTCCGGGCGGAGACGGCATTGCATCGCTGCAGTATGAATTCCCTCAGCCGGTCCGGATAAAAGCGGTAACGCTGGCCGCGCCGGGGCGCGGCGTGCCGTTCGGCCGCATTGAGACAAGCCTCGACGGCGCGGCCTACACAACAGCCGTCGAATTGCCCGGAGCCGTGCAGTATCGGGCGGGAGGGCCGAAAACCTACGCATTTCCGGAAACGTCCGCCAGGTTTATCCGGTTGACCATGACGGGCGCCGCGCCGGATCCCGACGCCGTGATCAGCCAAACCGCGCCGAAGCCGGCCGGTGAATACCGGCTCAGCGAATTTATCGTACACACCGGGGCGCGGGTGGATCGGTGGGAGGATAAAGCGGGCTTCAATCTGATTTATGAATACGGCGCGGAGCCGACGCCGCCGGCCCCGGATGCGTCGCTGATTCGTCCGGCCGACGTTGTTGATTTGACTTCGCGAATGGACGAAAGCGGCGTGCTGCGGTGGGATGTGCCGCCCGGGAAATGGACGGTCCTGAGGATGGGCTGCACGCTGGTCGGTTCCCGGAACCGGGCGGGCACGCCGTCCGGTTCGGGATTGGAGGTGGATAAACTCAACGCCCGGCACGTGGAATCCTATTTCCACGGCTACATGGGCCCGATTGAAAAAGCGCTGGGGCCGCTGTTGGGCCGGAGCCTTCGGTACGTGATGATGGACAGCTGGGAAGCGGGTATGCAGAACTGGACCGACGATATGATCGGCCAATTCCGAAAGAGGCGCGGATACAATCCAATCCCGTATCTGCCTGTTCTCGCGGGACGAGTGGTGGGCGGCGCGGACCTGAGCGACCGCTTTCTGTGGGATTTTCGCCGCACTATTGCGGATTTGGTTGCGGAAGCTCATTACGGCACAATGGCGGACCTCCTCAGGAAGAAGGGAATGGGTGTTTATGCCGAGGCGCCCGGCGTTTCGATGGAAATCCTTGAGGATACTCTGCTGACCAAGAGCAAGGTCGAGATCCCGATGGGCGAATTCTGGCTCGGCCGCATGCATCCCGCGCCGATATACTATGTAGACGTACGCATGGCCGCTTCCGCCGCGCACGTGTATGGAAAGAGAATCGTCGCCGCCGAGTCTTTTACCGGCGGCGGATACGACGCCCCTGCGGTTTACAAGAATCTGGCCGATTACTGGTTCGCCCAGGGCGTCAATAGAATAGTATTTCACTCGTCCGCGCATCAACCGCTCGACACCAAACCCGGAAATACGATGGTCGGGACTCACTTCAACCGCAACATTACATGGGCGGAGCAGGCGGAAGGCGTGGCGGCGTATCTGGCCCGCGCCTCCTATATGCTCCAGCAGGGGCTTTTCGCGGCCGACGTTGCCTATCTGCTCGACGAAGGCGCGCCGTCCAGCCAGCCGTTCTGGGGCGCGGGACTGCGGCCGGCGCCTCCGGAAGGGTATGACTACGATACGATCAATGCGGATGCTCTGATGAATCGGATGACCGTGGGCGGCGACGGGAGGCTCCTGCTGCCCGACGGCATGAGCTATAGAGTCTTGGTGCTTCCCGAAACCGGCCGGTTCCGCCCCGAACTGCTTCGAAAGATACGGCACCTCGTGGCCGGCGGGGCGATCCTTGTCGGGGCCAGGCCCGCTTTGTCTCCCAGCCTGCAGAACGGCGCGGAGGCGGCGGACCATGAAGTGAAGCAGCTGGCTCATGAGATCTGGGGCGACCTCGACGGCAGGCAGCGCAACAGGCGCTATTACGGCAAAGGTCTGGTGGCCTGGGAACTTCCGTTAAGTCGCGTATTGGCGTCGGCCGGTATTCCCCCGGATGTCGAATTCGACACTCCGCTTGATTCTTCCGTTGCCTGGATCCACCGCCGAACCGGCGACGCCGAAATCTATTTCATTGCGAATCCCGCGGACCGCCCGCAGCAAATCCGCGCCCGCTTCCGCGTGGCAGGCAGGGAGGCGGAGCTGTGGCATCCCGATACGGGAGCGGTCGAGCCGGCGGATTATGCCATCGAAGGCGGACGAACTACCGTTCCTCTGCATTTAAAGGAGCGGGAGTCGGTCTTTGTGGTATTCCGCCGCCCCGCGTTGTCGCGGTCGCGCTCGCTGCCCCGAACGACAACCTCAACGCTGGCGGTTCTGAGCGGGCCGTGGGATGTGGTTTTCCCGCCGAACTTCGGCGCGCCGGAGAAGGTCCGCCTTGAAAACCTTGAATCCTGGACGGCCAATGCCGACGACGGTGTGAAATACTTCTCCGGAACCGCAACGTATGCAAAGACGATGCATGTTTCGGAATCCTGGTTGAAACCGGGTGTCAGGATCGCGCTTGATCTTGGAATAGTCAGAGACATCGCGCAGGTGTCCGTCAACAGCGGGCCGGCGGCAATATTATGGAAGCCGCCTTACCGGCTTGACGTCACCGAATTGTTGACAGCCGGAACGAATCGGCTGGAGATAAAAATCACCAACCAGTGGACGAATCGATTGCTCGGCGATCGAAAGCTCGAAGCGGACCGGCGCGTGCTGCCGTCTTCGCCCGAAGGCATGGGATTTTTCGGCCCTCCGCCGCCGCTGGCCGAATCCGGGCTGCTCGGCCCGGTCTCGCTGCTCTCATGCGAGAGCGACAAATCGGCTGCGCGGTGAGAATGCGGGCTTGTTTGATGCCCTGGCGCGCTTCAACGGGCAACTGATATGCAAACACCCGCATCGGCCTTCAAACAGCGGATTGCGCAAGATTTTGGATGACCGGAGACCGTCAACGGATAAGCCCTTCCGCTTCTTTCATCAAAGCATCGAGGCCTTCGCGCTTCAGGGCGCTGACGGCAATGCCTTCGAAGCGGCGGCATAATTTTTCAAGCCGGGAAGCGTCGACCCTGTCCGCTTTGTTCAAAACGGTCAGTCTGGGTATTGCGTTAAGCTCCAAATCCGAAAGAATGCGGTCCACGGCTTCCGTTTTGCCTTCGAGATTGGGATCGGAGGCGTCGACAACGTGGAGAAGGACATCAGCGTCGGCCAATTCCTCCAGAGTCGCCTTGAAAGCGGCAACGAGATCCGGAGGCAAATTGCCGATGAATCCGACGGTATCCGTGATGATCACATTTCCCCGGCGGGGAAAGCGGAGCCGGCGTGAAGTCGGGTCCAGCGTGACGAACATCTGATCGGCCGTATCGATGCGGCTTTCGGTCAGGGCGTTCAGCAATGTGCTTTTTCCGGCATTGGTATAACCGATGATCGAAAGCACGGGTACTCCGCTGCGGATTCTGCGGCGTCTGCGGACGCCGCGCTGTTTAGACAGGCTTTCGATTTCCTTTTCGAGGCGGCGGATGCGGCTGCGGGTTCTGCGCCGGCCGATTTCAAGAACGGTTTCTCCCGGTCCCCTTCCGCCGATTCCGCCGACCAGGCGCGACAACCCGGCGTCTTCTTCCGTCAACCGGGGGAGGGAATATTTGAGCTGCGCCAGCTCGACCTGAAGTTTGCCGTCGCGGCTGCGCGCGCGCTGTGCAAATATATCCAGGATCAATTGGGTCCGGTCTATGGCTTTGAGGCCGGTGGTGTCTTCGAATGCCCGCGCTTGCGCCGGCTTCAGATCGATATCGAAAATGGCGACATCGGCGCCGCGGCGCATGGCGGTCAGGGCGATTCTTTGCAAACGGCCGCGGCCGACGACGGTGCGCGGGTGAATTTTCCCGCCCGAAAGCGGCAGGGACTCCGCGATCTCAACTCCGGCCGCCCGCACGAGTTCCTCTATTTCGGACCGCGCCCTTTCTCCGGGGGTAATGCAAAGAATCAAGGCGCGTTCCTTCCGCGTTTCTCCGGCTCGATTCCCGGTCTGTCTGGCAAACTCTTCTTCCAGGGCCCGGATTTCATTCTCGAAGTCGAAAGCAAGAGCGTAAACGTTCCGGGCTTCGATCCGGCGGAACGGTTCCTGCGAATCGGATGCGCCGTCGGCGCCGGGCAGAATATGCGCCAGCTCGATTCGGCCTGCGCTGCCGTCTTCTTCCGCCTGGATCGCGGCAACCAGATCCAATCGCAGAAGCGCAAGGTCGTTCAGATCGTCCTGGGTCAAGGGTTCGCCCCGCAAGTGCGTGTGGAGCAGGCGGAGCCCGCGAAACCGCGCGGTTCCCCCGCGCAGCCTTCCGATATCGGGCAGCTCGAGGCGGGTCGCGTCGCCGAGGATGACGTTGCGGATGATTCCGTCGCGGGAAACCAGGACGCCGACCTGCCGATTCAGATCCCTGGAAACAGAGCAAAGGTGTTTGGCCAATTCCGGCGAAACGACCTGGCGGGGAAGAACGCGCCGGCGAAATGTTCTCTCCAGAGCGCTTCGCTGCGACTGCTTGATTCCTAAAGTGTTTCCATCAATCGTCATAGAGAAGAATTACGCCGAGCTGTCGCAACCCAATAAACCAAACGCCGAAAACCGTTTCATTCGTTTTTACCCTCTTTTATTTTAAGCAATGCTTTCAAGCGAATACAGCCCTATCTGTTTTGTGCCGCTCTCCCTTTCTCCAAAGATATTTTGGCTCAAAACGGCCGCCGGCCATTGGATACAGAGAAGACAAATAAAGGGAGCCGGAGCAAAATGCTTTTTCGCGTGCACTCCGCCGCAGTTTTCGGCATCAAGGCATATCCCATTTCGGTTGAAGTGGATCTCAGTTCGGGGCAGAAGCTGAACCTGATGACGGTCGGACTGCCGGATGCCGCTGTGCGCGAAAGCAGCGAGCGCGTGAAGGCGGCGCTCCGCAATTGCGGATTTTTCCTGCCGGCCCAGCACATTACGATCAATCTGGCGCCCGCGGACCTGAAAAAAGAGGGTTCCGCATTCGATTTGCCCATGGCCGTAGGGATACTGGGGGCCTCCGGCTGTGTGCACAGGCAAAACCTGTCCGCGTTCCTTTTCATGGGCGAGCTTTCGTTGGACGGATCGGTGCGCCCCGTCAAGGGGGCTCTCTCAATGGCCGCCATGGCCCGCGAAAGGGGAATGAATAATCTGATCGTCCCCGAAGCGAACGCCCGGGAAGCGGCTATTGTGGACGGAGTGCAGGCTTTCCCGGTGCACAGCCTCTCTCAAGTGGTTGAACTGCTGAACGGCAAAGAACCTTTGGTCCCGGTTACGGTGGACCGGGATCGATTGATGGCGCGGCAGAACCCGTATGACATGGATTTCAGGGATGTCAAGGGACAGTACCAGGCCAAGCGGGCCATTGAAGTCGCCGTAGCCGGCGGGCATAACATAGTTCTTATCGGTTCTCCCGGATCGGGGAAGACCATGCTGGCGCGGCGGCTGCCGACGATTTTGCCTCCCATGAATTTGGAAGAGGCGATTGAGACCACCAAAATCCACTCGGTCGCAGGCCTTCTCGGCAACAAGGCCGGTTTGATCGCCGCCCGCCCCTTCCGTGCTCCTCACCACACGATATCGGATGCGGGCCTGATAGGAGGAGGGACGGTCCCGCGCCCCGGCGAGGTCAGTCTGGCGCATAACGGCGTGCTGTTCCTTGACGAATTCCCGGAATTTCACCGCCATGTTCTGGACGTTCTTCGCCAGCCGCTCGAAGACGGGGAGGTCACAATTGCCCGCGCGTCGATGTCCCTGACTTTTCCGGCGCGGTTCATGCTCGCCGCGGCAATGAATCCCTGTCCGTGTGGATATTACGGAGACCCGACGCATGCATGCAAATGCACGCCGCAGATGATCCAAAGGTACCTGGCGCGGATATCGGGCCCGCTTCTGGATCGGATCGATCTGCACATTCAGGTTCCGGCGGTGAAGTATAAGGACCTGATTCAGGATGAAAAGTGCGAAGATTCCGCGGCGATTCGCAAACGCATTCTCGCCGCACGCCGGATTCAAAGCATGCGGTTGGGATCCTTTGGGGTTTTCTGCAACGCGCGGATGGTCCCGGCCATGATCCGCGCTTATTGCCGGCTGGACGGCGAATCCGAGAGACAAATGGAAAGCGCCATGACGCGTTTCGGTCTGTCCGCCCGCGCTTATGACCGCATCTTGCGCGTATCCCGCACCATAGCGGATCTTGAAAACGAGGAAAGAATCCGCGCGCACCATGTGGCGGAAGCCATCCAGTACCGCAGCCTGGACCGTGTTTACTGGAACTAGCGGCCCAGGGTGGAGGCACAAAAGATGGCGCGGATAGGGCTCACGAGGCTGGCTCACAGCACGAGGAGGAGGCGATGCGACCGAACGCTTGCGCTGCGCGACGTCGTTGACGACAAGCAACACAGATATCGCCTCGCAAAACCGTAAACATGCCCGGATCCGCCGCGGCAACAGAAGCTGCATGAATAATCCGGGTTAATCCAAGCAGCGTGGACAAGGGAAGAGGAGCTTTCCTGGGGACTCCTTTTCCCCCGAAAACACAATCCCAGTTCCTACAGGAGCTCAACATGAAGAAAATCGAAAGAAGGAAATTTTGCGGTATGACAATTATATCGTTGCCGCTATTATGCCTTAACGCAAAGGGCGCCGAAGGCGTCCCGGATCCGTCCGATCCCATCCTGGATGTCCTTGCGGACGAAATTGCACAAATTGCGGCGGACGGGGCTCGAGAAGGTTTCAAAGCGGAGCATTTCGGACGCGCTGCAGCCTTGATCCGTACTTTTGATGCGCGTTTGGAAGAAAGGGGCGCCAACCGCCGTTTCAACCTGAATCTTGGCGATGAAGACTTTCATAAGCTGAATCCGTCTCTCGCGGCAGGCCGCATAGCGCGATATTGGGAAAATCATGGCGTGCGTATCGATGAAGAGGATACGAGATTCCGGCTCTCCATGGATGCGTTCATGTATCGTGAAATGAAAAAAATCATAAAGACCAACGGAGGCATTCGCCCGCTCCACGCCGCCGTGGTGAAAGCCTTGCGGAGAAAAGCAAAGGAATGCGGGTCGGGAGCATTCCGGGGAGGCGCCGTCATAGCAAATGGACTGGTTGTGTTTCCTTCCTCCAATGCTGTTGGCGCGAATTTCACCAGGGTCCAGTTTGAGGAACTCCCTTTTGATCCCCTTATGTTTGCGGGCTTGAATATAGATTGCCTCTGCAAGGCAATGGTCGTTGAAGGCGCTATTATGTCCATCCTGTGCGCAACAGCCATCTGTCCCGTTTGCTGCGCCCCGGCTGCTATTATACTTGGCGCTGAAAAGCTTCTAGAGGTAATGGGTTTGTGTTCGCCGGATAAATGCTAAACGAGGAGGATATATGAAACATACATACATGATTTGGACGGGACATTTGGCAGTGCTGATTCTTCTGGCCGGCGGTATCTGGTGGCTCCTGAGCGAAATGCCCGGTTTGCCCGACTACAAGCTGGCAGTTCTCTTGATTGCTATGACATGTCTGGTTCTGAATCACTTTCGCTGGTGGAATCTCGGCAAAAGAATACAAGAGAAGGATATTCTCGACAAAATTGACTTAGGAGCATTGACCCATTACCTTATTCTTATTCTTATCTTGAGCATGGCGGATTTTCACCGCTAGCGCCGGGCGCTAAAAGCTTAAGCAGGCCGCGGGTGCGCGGGTTTTTGACAAGACTGCATTTCCGCGGGCCCCTGAATGTCCCGGCGGGAGGAGTCCGCGGAAACGCCTTGCTCAACGCGGGTTGAGTGTCGGCTCCGGCGGCGCCGTCGATTCTTGCCCTGCAAAGGAATCGCGGGATGCCGGATCAAAATACGGGAGGGCGGATTTGTCATGATCGGAGGGTATATATACGCCGCCGGCAACAATGGTATCGAGGAACGTCTCAAAAACCTGCTGGCTCCGGATTGCGGGCGGATTGACTTTTGCGATAACGGATTTCTTTTTTACACCAATCCCTTCAGATCGGATCAAAAACCGTATGCCTCATCCGATGATTTGATTGCGCTGAGCGAAGATCTGATTGTGGGCCAAGACGGCTCCGGCATGTACCGTCGGGCGTCGCTCGATCCGGATTTCCTGAACGAATTCGAGTTTCATGGTCCGGAGGCTTTCGATTCCATTCAAAGCGATTTCAGAATGGCGGTGGCCCTGAATCGGGATTCAGGGAAATACCTGTTCCTGGCATCCCATCGGGCGGGTTCGGGACGTATGTATTACCACTTGCCGGGCGGCGGCATCCTGTTCTGTTCGGACCTTCGTTTTCTCCTGAAGCTGGTTCCTTTTGAAGTCAGCCTGAAGGCTCTCTATGCCATGCTGAAATACGGTTCCATCCCTGAACCGCTTACGATCGGCGAACGTATTTTTGCCGTCCCCCCCGCGCATTATTTAAAGATGAATATTGTCGACGGCGAGGCGTCCGCGGCCCCCTACTTCAAATACCGTTTCCCGGCGGACAGAAGCCGCGCCGCATTTGAGGAAGAATCGTCTCTGGGGGCCGTCGAGGACGTGCTGCGGCGGACCGCTAAATTCATCGGAAATTCTCCGTCGTCGATGCTGTTGAGCGGGGGCATTGATTCCAGCCTGTACGGATGCTACCTCAATCTTGAAAGAACGGCGCCGGTTCAGGCTTTTTATTGTTCGTTCGGCAGTGATGATCCCGAGTACCCTTACGCGCGCGCCATTGCTGAACGCCTTGGCGTGGAGCTTCAGACTGCGACCATGGGAAAAAGCGACGCCTTGCAGGCATTGGATGACGTCGTCCGCCTCTCGGACCATCCTTTTTCCGATTTTTCGAGTCTCCCGATTGTCTTCCTTCTCCAGTATATCCGGGATCGCCAGCAGCCCGGTTCCCTGATTGTCGAGTGTAACGGCGCCGACGACTGTTTCGGTTTCAGGGCGCTGACTCATGGAAAAAAATTCGCGTTTAAGCATTTTTTCCCGGCCGGACTGAAAAGCGCTATCGTGAGAATTCTCGCGGAATCCTCTTATTGGAAATGGGCGTCATCGGAGGGCGCTTTGGCAAGGATTGCCGCCATGGCGGATGTGCATGAAAAATCGGTCCTGGATTATTTTCTCGTCCAGGTGCCGGTGAATTATCTGAAAATGAACAAGTCCACGGCATGGGACAATGAACTCCACGAGATAATTGAAAAAAACGCCTCAAGCCTGGGGCAGGATTATGACTTGCTGAGTTACGAAGCCAAAACGACCATTCGGCAGCTTCTTTATGTCAACAGTTCGCGCTGGGCGGCCAAGGCGTTTTCGGTCGGCGAGAGTCTTAAAGTGCGCGTTATTTATCCCTATATCTGGCGCGATGTCCTGCTGGAGCAGGGCAAATTGCCGTGGGATGCCAAGGTGCGGGGCGGGACCGTCAAATGGCCGCTCAAGCGGCTTCTTGAACAGTACATGCCGGCTGATTTCATCTACCGCAGGAAAAGCGGCTTTGTCCCGCCTCTTGTCCGGTGGCTTACGGATTCGCACTTCAACGATAAGGTTCGGGACATCCTGCTGGGTAATAAAAGCTTCGTATCTGAGATTATTCCGGCGCGCACGCTGGAAGAACTGCTTATGGACGCACGGTCTGGAAGAGATTTGCGTTCTTCCATCCTGAATATGCTGTGGAGCGTGATATTTGTGGAGGCTTGGATTCAAGCCCGCAGAGCGGAATCCCCCTGATATTTTCAATCGCTTTCCGGCAATGAGCGCGGCGGAACGCAGCCTGTTGTATTTTTGCCATGGGCTGCTAGTCCGTCGCGCAGGTGAAGCTTTCGGCGCTGCTTTCAGTCCCGGGGGCGCCGGTGAATTTCGGCCACGCCGGATATTCGCAGAGGGGGCGCGAGCGGTTTGCATCCGGATTTTCGTCGATAACAGTCAGACAATCCGGCGCCTTGCCTTTCTCAACCCAATCCTGAAGCGCCCTGAGACTGTCGAACCTGGCGTTGAAAGGGCCGAATCCGTGCCCGAAGCCGGGAATGAGATAAAACCGCATGAAGGTGTCAACGACCGGTTTTGTAAATTCCCGGACCTGGCGTTCGTAATAGGCCACGGAGTTATGAGGCGAGATAAAGTCGTCGGCGGTACCATGCGTCAAGATTATTTTGCCCCCTCTTGTGCGGAATTTGTCCAGGCTGACGTCGGTGACATCCATGATGGATGCCACTTCCTGGATCCGTTCTTTCCATTGTAGGGGATCGAACTCCAGCGGATCCTGTTCTGGATTGCGCGTAATTATATACTTTACAGTCTGGTCTCCGACCGAATACAAAAGCGGTTCCTTGCCGGAGAGCGGATTGGATGGTTGAAGCACGCTTCCGAAGTTGGATATCTGAAACAGCGCCCCTTCGAGCAAGGGCCATTTCGGGAACGCCTCCATGCCGGCAACTTCAAATCCCGGACTGTATTCCGAAGTGATGATCCGGACGGTCTTGAGCTGCGCATCGGAGAGGCAGTGGTCGCCGGCGTCCGCGCCGTTCGGGCAGCGAAGCTTCTGCGGGTCGACAGTGTCGTTGCATCCGTTGACGTTGCTGATGATTCCGTCCTTCGCGTGGTCCAGGTGGTCGCATGCATCATATACAGAGTCGGTGATCAGCTTGGTCTCCTCTGGGCTTATCCAACCGACTGAGCCGCCGGCGTACAGTGCCCTTCCCACGTTCAGCGAACCCAGATGAAGCATAGTAACGTTGTAAGCGGGAAAGTGCGACACGACGCCGTCGTAATCCTCAGGATAGCGGGCCGCCGCGTCGAGCGCTTCGTGGCCGCCCTGGGAGCCGCCGATAAAGTAGAAACGGTCCGGCTTGCGGCCGTAAGCTTCCCGCATGATTGCCACGGCGGCATCGTGAACCTTCTTGATGGATTGCTTCCCATAATTCAGCAGCGCCTCGTCGTCGAGGCCGAATCTACCGTCAAAATCGGCGCCGCCCTTATGGCCGCCGTCGCCGCCGAGCGTTGCAAAGCCCTGCTTGAGAGGATTGTCGACGTTTTCCGGCTGCAGCGTGAACGGGCCCAGGCCTGTAACAAGCGTGCCATCGTAACCGCCCCCGCCCATCTGCAGGGCTCGTCCGTTCCATTCAAGCGGCAGGTTCACCTCGAATTCGATAGGGGGAGACGCGCGGTTGACCGGTTTAATGATGCCTATGATTTTACAGTATTCGCCGTCGGCTTCGTCCGAAACTGCATCGGCGGACTGGACAACCGCGCCCGAGGTGGGAAGGCCGATATCGGGAGCGGCAACAGCAAAGCCCTGCAGTCTGCTGCATTGCGATGCCTGAATCTTCGTTTCGTAATTTTTTTCTCGGCATTGGCATAGGGCCAGGGTGAG
>Ga0307422_1000359_pt1 | contig 26593 bp, 17 predicted proteins | sample SalMarWE160290MG_FD_202153 | JGI IMG/M metagenome (GOLD analysis project Ga0307422, IMG submission 202153) | Salt marsh sediment microbial communities from the Plum Island Ecosystem LTER, Massachusetts, United States - WE1602-90 | ecosystem: Environmental > Aquatic > Marine > Intertidal zone >...
AGAAAAAGGTAACAGAAACAAGACAGAAGTTTTTAAAAGATACATGATCCGCCGGAGCATATAGCGAAGGCGGTATTCTGAGAGATGAGATGTGAGAGGTGAGGGATGGAGATGCGAGAGATGAGATAATAGGGGTGATGGTTTAAATTCATAACTTATAACTCATAACTCATATTTCAGAAAGTGTTCTTTGAATTAATGAAGCACGCAAATCCAGGCGTAAAAAAGGAAAAAAGACAACTAGCCATAATTCTGAAGGGTTTGACTCTTGAAGGTATTTAAATAATTTTATTACAATGAAGAGTTTGATCCTGGCTCAGGATGAACGCTAGCGGGAGGCTTAACACATGCAAGTCGAGGGGCATCACGAGGTAGCAATACTTTGGTGGCGACCGGCGCACGGGTGAGTAACGCGTATGCAACCTTCCTTTTACAGGAGGATAGCTTTCGGAAACGGAAATTAATACTCCATACAGATATTATAAGGCATCTTAGAATATTAAAAGCTCCGGCGGTAAAAGATGGGCATGCGTAACATTAGTTAGTTGGTGAGGTAACGGCTCACCAAGGCGACGATGTTTAGGGGTCCTGAGAGGGTTCACCCCCACACTGGTACTGAGACACGGACCAGACTCCTACGGGAGGCAGCAGTGAGGAATATTGGTCAATGGGCGCAAGCCTGAACCAGCCATCCCGCGTGCAGGAAGACAGCCCTACGGGTTGTAAACTGCTTTTCTGAGGGAAGAATAATTCTGATTCGTTCAGGAGATGACGGTACCTCAGGAATAAGCATCGGCTAACTCCGTGCCAGCAGCCGCGGTAATACGGAGGATGCAAGCGTTATCCGGATTCATTGGGTTTAAAGGGTGCGTAGGCGGACTGGTAAGTCAGTGGTGAAATCTTTCGGCTTAACCGAGAAACTGCCATTGAAACTGTCAGTCTTGAGTCAGGTTGAGGTAGGCGGAATGTGTAATGTAGCGGTGAAATGCTTAGATATTACACAGAACACCAATTGCGTAGGCAGCTTACTGGACCTGCACTGACGCTGAGGCACGAAAGCGTGGGGAGCGAACAGGATTAGATACCCTGGTAGTCCACGCCGTAAACTATGATTACTCGTTGTTGGCGATACACAGTCAGCGACCAAGCGAAAGCGATAAGTAATCCACCTGGGGAGTACGCTCGCAAGAGTGAAACTCAAAGGAATTGACGGGGGCCCGCACAAGCGGTGGAACATGTGGTTTAATTCGATGATACGCGAGGAACCTTACCTGGGCTTAAATGTAGACTGCATAATGGGGAAACTCATTTTTCTTTACAGACTGTTTACAAGGTGCTGCATGGTTGTCGTCAGCTCGTGCCGTGAGGTGTCGGGTTAAGTCCCATAACGAGCGCAACCCTTATCGTTAGTTGCCATCGGGTCAAGCCGGGGACTCTAGCGAAACTGCCACCGTAAGGTGAGAGGAAGGTGGGGATGACGTCAAATCAGCACGGCCCTTATGTCCAGGGCTACACACGTGTTACAATGGCCAGAACAAAGGGCAGCTACCTGGTGACAGGATGCTAATCTCAAAAACTGGTCCAAGTTCGGATCGGAGTCTGCAACTCGACTCCGTGAAGCTGGAATCGCTAGTAATCGCGCATCAGCCATGGCGCGGTGAATACGTTCCCGGGCCTTGTACACACCGCCCGTCAAGCCATGGAAGCTGGGGGTGCCTGAAGTCCGTAACCGCAAGGAGCGGCCTAGGGTAAAACTAGTGACTGGGGCTAAGTCGTAACAAGGTAGCCGTACCGGAAGGTGTGGCTGGAACACCTCCTTTCTGGAGAGAAGATTACCTGAAAGGATTAGAGGCAGCTGGAATTTTTCCTTGAGCCTGGATTGGTGCTTTATTATTTAAAAAAAGAAGAGACAGACACCGGAGCAAGAGTAGGCTCTGCGCTCGGATTTGAAAAAAGGGGTTTTACGGAGGTTGAAAAACAGTCCCATAGCTCAGTCCCGATTTGAACGAAGTCATGGATGACTTCGTAATCAAATCGAGGATCCTCGAAAAACGAAGAAATCGAAGATTTCAGTTTTTCGGGATTGGTTAAAGACAGAACTAATCAATAAGGCGAATGGGGATTGTATTGACAAGAAACAGTCCCATAGCTCAGTTGGTTAGAGCGCTACACTGATAATGTAGAGGTCCCCAGTTCAAATCTGGGTGGGACTACTGCTTCGGGGAATTAGCTCAGCTGGCCAGAGCGCCTGCCTTGCACGCAGGAGGTCAAGGGTTCGACTCCCTTATTCTCCACAGGTTTGAGCGGTGAGCGGTGAGCGGTGAGCGATGAGTATTAACTCATAACTCATAACTCATCACTCATAACTCAGAATAACGTTCTTTGACATGATGAAACGCAACGAGATTAGTAATAAAAGAATACTTGAGAAAGTTAATAAGGGCATACGGTGGATGCCTTGGTTCTCAGAGGCGAAGAAGGACGTGACAAGCTGCGAAAAGCTGCGGGGAGGAGCAAATATCCGTTATATCCGCAGGTATCCGAATGGGGCAACCCCTCCGGTTGAAGGCCGGAGATCCCCCGATAACTCGGGGGGGGCGAACCCGGGGAACTGAAACATCTAAGTACCCGGAGGAAAATAAAACAATAGTGATTCCCTAAGTAGTGGCGATCGAACGGGGAATAGCCCAAACCGGTTTTGTTTCGGCAAGGCCGGGGTTGTAGGACTGCGATATTGGGAATAAATAAGAAATGGAAGATTTCTGGAAAGTTACACCACAGGGGGTGAAAGTCCCGTACATGTAAATATTTATTTTCATAGCAGTATCCTGAGTAGGACGGGACACGAGGAATCCTGTCTGAACCAGCCAGGACCATCTGGTAAGGCTAAATACTTCTGAGAGACCGATAGTGGACCAGTACCGTGAGGGAAAGGTGAAAAGCACCCCGAACAGGGGAGTGAAATAGTACCTGAAACCGTATGCTTACAAGCGGTTGGAGTCCCGAGACTTCGGGATGACAGCGTGCCTTTTGCATAATGAGCCTACGAGTTACTCTTTATTAGCGAGGTTAAGACTTTCAGGGTTGGAGCCGAAGCGAAAGCGAGTATTAAAAGTGCGAATTAGTTAATAGAGGTAGACGCGAAACCTGGTGATCTACCCTTGGCCAGGCTGAAGTTCCGGTAACACGGGATGGAGGGCCGAACCAGTAGACGTTGAAAAGTCTTTGGATGAGCTGAGGGTAGGGGTGAAAGGCCAATCAAACCAGGAAATATCTCGTACTCCCCGAAATGCATTTAGGTGCAGCCTCGTAATAATCTGACAGAGGTAGAGCTACTGATAAGGCTAGAGGGCTTCACCGCCTATCAACCCTTGACAAACTCCGAATGCTGCCAGATGATTTACGGGAGTGAGGCTATGGGTGCTAAGGTCCATGGCCAAAAGGGAAAGAACCCGGACCATCAGCTAAGGTCCCTGAGTGTATGCTAAGTTGATTTAACGAAGTGCGACTGCTTAGACAGCTAGGATGTTGGCTTGGAAGCAGCCATTCATTTAAAGAGTGCGTAACAGCTCACTAGTCGAGCGGTTGTGCATGGATGATAATCGGGCATAAGCATACCACCGAAGCTATGGTACCTCGAGTAATCGGGGTAGGTAGGGGAGCATTCCAGACTGCGCTGAAGGTAAGCCGTGAGGCTTGCTGGAGTGTCTGGAAAAGAAAATGTAGGCATAAGTAACGATAATGCAGGTGAGAAACCTGCACACCGATAGACTAAGGATTCCTGATCAACGCTAATCGGATCAGGGTTAGTCGGGGCCTAAGGGAAAGCCGAGAGGCGTAACCGATGGACAACTGGTTAATATTCCAGTACCACCATATACTGCGATGGGGTGACGGAGGAGTGACCTGACCGCGTACTGACGGAATAGTACGTTAAAGGGTGTAGTTATATTCATAGGTTAATAGCCTTTGGATGATGAACCTGATAGTACCGCGAGCCTTCGGGCGAGCGGATAGTGTCATTAAACATACTTCCAGGAAAACCCTCTAAGCTATAGGTATAAGGTGCCCGTACCGCAAACCGACACAGGTAGTCAGGGAGAGAATCCCAAGGTGCTCGAGTGATTCGTGGCTAAGGAACTAGGCAAAATAGTCCTGTAACTTCGGGATAAAGGACGCCCCGGCAGCGATGTCGGGGCCGCAGAGAAATGGCCCAGGCGACTGTTTATCAAAAACACAAGGCTTTGCGAAATAGTAATATGAAGTATAAGGCCTGACACCTGCCCGGTGCCGGAAGGTTAAGAGGAGGGGTTACCCCGAGTAATCGGGGGAAGCTCTGAATTGAAGCCCCGGTAAACGGCGGCCGTAACTATAACGGTCCTAAGGTAGCGAAATTCCTTGTCGGGTAAGTTCCGACCTGCACGAATGGTGTAACGATCTGGGCACTGTCTCAGCCACGAGCTCGGTGAAATTGTAGTTCCGGTGAAGATGCCGGATACCCGCAACGGGACGGAAAGACCCCGTGAACCTTTACTACAGCTTAACATTGATTTTGGATAAGTGATGTGTAGGATAGGTCGGAGACTGTGAAGCGGCTTCGTCAGGAGTCGTGGAGTCAACCTTGAAATACGACCCTTTATTTATCTGGGACCTAACCCCGAGCGATCGGGGGACATTGTTTGGTGGGTAGTTTGACTGGGGTGGTCGCCTCCAAAAGCGTAACGGAGGCTTCTCAAGGTACCCTCAGCACGATTGGTAACCGTGCGTAGAGTGCAATGGCATAAGGGTGCTTGACTGCGAGACCTACAAGTCGACCAGGTAGGAAACTAGAGCATAGTGATCCGGTGGTTCCGTATGGAAGGGCCATCGCTCAAAGGATAAAAGGTACTCCGGGGATAACAGGCTGATCGCTCCCAAGAGCTCATATCGACGGAGCGGTTTGGCACCTCGATGTCGGCTCGTCACATCCTGGGGCTGAAGAAGGTCCCAAGGGTTGGGCTGTTCGCCCATTAAAGTGGCACGCGAGCTGGGTTCAGAACGTCGTGAGACAGTTCGGTCCCTATCTGTTGTGGGCGTTGGAGATTTGAGAGGACCTGACACTAGTACGAGAGGACCGTGTTGGACAAACCTCTAGTGTACCTGTTGTGGCGCCAGCTGCACCGCAGGGTAGCTATGTTTGGTGGAGATAAGCGCTGAAAGCATCTAAGCGCGAAGCTTACCTCAAGATGAGATCTCCTTTAAGGGTCGTTAGAGACGATAACGTTGATAGGCTGCAGGTGTAAAGGCGGTAACGTCAAAGCCGAGCAGTACTAATTACCCGTAGACTTTTTTCAGACACAGATTAATAAATAGATTTACTTCCAACTTGTCTTATGGTATTAATTCCGGTCAAAGACCGGATAAAGATTTTAGGTGACTATAGCGATGGGGTACCACCTCTTACCATTCCGAACAGAGAAGTTAAGCTCATCAGCGCCGATGGTACTGCTTTTTGCGGGAGAGTAGGTCGTTGCCAATCTTTAATCCCGGTGCGGGTTTGGTTTTTTCAAACTAACGTACCGGGATTTTTAACAAATATGTAGCAATTATGAATCAAATAATATTGCAATTATATCCCTCCTTGGTATGTCAACGATCCGTTGTTCATATGTTTACACGATAATTGGTTTATCAAATTAATTGTTTGTTTATTTTTATTCAGGTAAAACTGTCCTTACAATGAGCACTACAGCGACAGAAGACAGGCAGTAGTCTGTTGAATGTTTTTTTTGCACGCTTTTTGTAAATAACAGGGAATAAATGAAACAAATGCATCTCATGCATTTGATATGTTGAAAATAAAAACAGATGCAAAAGAGTATATTAAATAAACATACTGTGTTAAATAAAATTATTTACATATTATTAATTTTATTCTTATCTGTATTTCAGATGATTGCCCAGGATGAGGATCAGGATACATCTGCCGTGGTGAATGCCTGGACATTGAGCGGGAATTATCTTGAAACTCTGCCATATGAAGTGGATACTTTGCTGTATTTTTTTCAGTTACAGAATCCTGTCTATAAGATATCCAGATCAAATGCATACCTGGGGAATTTTGGTTCATCTGCAGTCTCTAATATACTGACAAAACGGTGGGATGAACATGAACTGTTGTTTATTACACCTTATCTGCCATATATGAGCAGAGCATTTAATACTGTATATTTTAACACGAAAAAACCATTCACACGTTTATCATACACAAGCGCGGGTCCGAGAAAGAATCGCGAAGAAACACTTGAAGTGCTTCATACGCAAAATATTACGCCTTTTTTTAATGCAGGTATTAAATATAACCTGATCTCAGCCCATGGGCAATATGCTTACCAAAAAGTACAGGATCACGGTTTCAAATTTTTTACAAGTTATACCGGCAGGCCGTATTCTATTCATGCTAACTTTAATATTAACAAGTTAACAGTGCAGGAAAACGGGGGGGTGGTTGATGACAGGTTTGTTAGTGATACGACTTTTGACATGACAAGGAACATCCCGGTGAATTTCGGGGGATCCGGCAGTTCAACGCCTGAGCCCGATGCGCGGACTACGGTAAGGAACATTAATCTTATGCTGGTGCAGCAACTTGATTTTTCACTGCTTGGGCAAAGCAGTGACAGTGTAATTGTGCTGAGTACAGACAAAAAATTCAGGCCATCGATAGTTCATGCATTTCAGTTTGAAAGAATCGCCCGTATTTATGATCATATTGATCAGACGCCGAATGATGAAGATTCTTTTTCCGCGCTGGATTATTACAGGAATATATACATCAATCCGAATATGACAAAGGATTCATTGTTCCTGCAGAAGATCCATAACAGCCTGAAAATTGATTTGAAAGGAGTATTGGGAAATCAGCGTGTAGGCGGTTTCAGTGCAGGAGCATCACAGGAAATGCTGTGGTACGGCTTCCATACCCCGGGTGATACTTCTTTTAACTATCAAACCGATACCACCGGGCTTAAAGAATTTTTCACACCTTATTTGCAGAATGGGGGCGATACTCTTTTTGATGTGGATTTTACAAAATATCTCACCGATATTTATTTTACTTCTGAGATATATGGCGTTGTGGGCGATCAGGTTAACGCCAGAGCTTATGGAAGGTTTTATCCTGCAGGTTATAAAGCCGGCAATTATATGCTCGGAGTGGATTTTAATAAACGCTTCGGCAGTGCCGGGAAAGGTTTCCGGCTTACACTGAAGGGAAAACAACAAAATGACAAACCAAATTATCTGCTTGACAATTATTATTCAAACCATTTTATTTGGAAAAAGAACAATTTCCGGAATATCCACAGTAATCATTTGTCAGCAGGAATTGAAGTATTGCCTTTTGCATTTGAAGGGAAATTTCATTATAACCTGATAAAAAATCATGTTTACTTTGATTGCCTGGCATTACCGCAACAAACAACTGCCCCGGTAAATGTTTTGACAATTGAAGCATCAAAGGTATTTAAATTCTGGTGGGTCACTTCGCATAATAAGTTATATTATCAGCATTCAACTAACCCGGCAGTTCTGCCTTTGCCTGAGTTCGTATATTTTAATTCAACCTATATTGACAAATTGATAAAATTTAAACTGACAGGTGGTCAGATCCGTGTATTGCTCGGTTTTGACCTGTATTATAATACGGCTTTTTATGCACCGGCCTACATGCCGGCTACCGGTACATTTTATAATCAACAGGAAAAGAAACTCGGTAATTATCCATATATCGATGTTTTTCTGAACCTGCGGTTAAAACGAACAAGATTCTTTGTAAAAATGGAACACGTTAATTATATGTTAAATCCACCTGAATATTACACCGTGTTGAACTATCCCATGAACATACGTGTTTTCAAGTGGGGGCTGTCATGGACATTTTATGATTGATATAAACCATGTAAATAGAGCCCGTCTATAAAGTAGTCAAAATGTTTAACCGGAAATGCGGAGTTTACTAGTCGTAAATGAGCAATTTTCGGAAAAGCGTAACGCGGCAAATGGGACATTATGGACAGACACTAATTAAATTGACCCGAAACACTAAAACTAATGTTGAACTAAAATTGATTGACCTTGAAAACAAAAATAATATTAATACTGACAGTATACTTGCTGGTTTGTATAACATGTACCCAAACCAGACAAGAGGCACAAAAAACCCCGGCGGAGATCGCGCCGCAGGAGACCCGTGACTTCCGGTCACGTGACAAGTTGGTGGTTGTTACAAATTATAATTCCACGAATTATTTTATATACCGTGGCCAGCCAATGGGCTTCCATTTTGATCTATTGCAGGAACTGGCAGATCATCTGGATATGGAAGTTGAAGTGCAGGTAGATAATAATCTTGAAGAGAAGTTTGAAGAGTTGGAAATGGGAGATATCGACCTGATCGCGGTTAATCTGACTGTCACTAAAGAGCGGAAAGACAAGATGGCATTTACAGTACCCATCATGCAAACACGTCAGGTCCTTGTGCAGAGAAAGCCTGAAAACTGGGAACAAATGTCATCCCGTGGCATTGATAAGGAACTTATCAGAAATCAGCTGGACTTGGCAGGTAAGACTGTTTATGTACAGAAAAAATCTTCTCATGCCACCCGGCTGCAAAATTTGTCGGATGAAATAGGAGAACCTATTCATATAGTCGAATCCGGTAAAGAGGCGGAACAGTTGGTTGCCCTGGTAGCATCAGGACAAATTGATTATGCGGTCAGTGATGAGAATGTTGCACGGGTAAATCAGACTTATTATCCTAATATTGATGTTAATACTGCTGTAAGTTTCCCGCAAAATCTTGCCTGGGCAGTGAATAAGTCTTCCGGCGCCCTGCTTGAGCAGATCAATGCATGGATCAGTGATTTCAGAGAAACCACGCGTTTTGCCGTGATATACAATAAATATTTTGAAAACCACAGGACTGCCAAGATGGTAGTTAGTGATTATTTTACCTTATATACAGGAAGAGTGTCGGCTTACGATGAGTTGATCCGGAAATATAGCGATAATATCGGCTGGGACTGGCGGCTTCTTGCATCAATGATCTATCAGGAATCCCGTTTCAATCCTTCTGTTCGATCCTGGGCAGGTGCTTTCGGCCTTATGCAATTGATGCCCACAACAGCTGCACGGTTTGGGGTAAGTAGCGTGTCATCAACCGAAGAACAGATACGTGCAGGTGTGGATTTTATTAAATGGCTTGACAAACGGTTTTCCTGGATAAAGGATGAAGAAGAAAGGAAAAAATTCATCCTTGCTTCATATAATGTTGGATTAGGGCATGTCCTTGATGCACGGCGTTTGGCAGAGAAATACGGAAAGGATCCGGATAAATGGGATAACAATGTAGATGACTTTATTTTGAAGAAAATGCAACCAGAATTCTATAATGATCCGGTTGTAAAATACGGGTATTGCCGTGGTACGGAAACCTATAATTATGTTTCCGATATCTATAGCCGTTACGTTCATTATATGAATATTATTGCTGAGTATCAAACAGAGTAGTGTCTGTCCATAAAGTCCCATTTGCCGCGTTACGCTTGTCCGAAAATTGCTCATTTACGACAAAAGTAAACTCCGCATTTTCGGACTGCGCAAGCCTTGCAAATGAAACTTTATGAACAGACACATAAGCAGTTAAACATTTTGCCAACTTTATTGACAGACCCTATTTGGTGTCTGCTGAAAAACAGGAAATAAATTTATAATGAGTATTTTTCAGAAGATTCTAATGAGTGTCTGTCCATAATGTCCGATATCCGCGTTGCTGCTCAACCGAACGAAGTGAGCTCTTGAACACCTTTAAAAATAATTAACGTTGTGAAAACTTTTTAAATCCTCAAATACTTTAGTATACCGCGGTTTAAAATGTTCACGCGCCTTGATATCGAACATTCTGAACAAACACTATGACTTTATAGACAAACTCTAACTAATGACGGGCGGTGGAGGATTTCGGAGAATTCACTAAGGATCATTGCAGTAGCCCCCCATACCCGGTGATTGTTAAAGGAAAAATATGGTACGGAATCAGGGAGTCCTCCCCGTGTTATATTATCAACTTTTCGTAATTCCCGATTTTGAAGACTGGAAAGCGGAAGTTGAATGATCTCGCTTACCTCATTTTCTTCTGTATGAAACCGGGGTGTATGATACATAGCAGCCACCACTGGAGTAACAAGATAACAGGAAACAGGTATGTGGAGGAGGGAGAGACGTCCGATAATATCCACATTTTCTGGCGGAACCCCAATTTCTTCGTATGTTTCACGGAGTGCTGTATTGAAAATGTTATTATCTTTTTGTTCATATTTTCCGCCGGGAAGGCCTATCTGACCGCTATGAGGACCTTCGTCTTCCGAACGCTTTATCAGTACAAAGAAAATATTTTTATCCAGGGGATATAACAGCAACAGAACACCCGCTCTTTGAAAATTATATTTGTTTACCCTTTCGCGTATTTTTGAAGGGGCCATCATGAATTGTGCCTGCTCACCAGGTAATTCTTTGTTGATCTCTGAACGCAGCTTTTCTATAAAGTGTTTCATAAACTATAATTGAAATAATAACATTTAATTGAACCTGACTGTTCGCGAAGGGCTGATATTGGCAATGATAAGCGAAGGAAATACCAGCATGGTGAGGGTAATAAGCAGGGTGCCGGCATTCAGCAAAATAAAATATAAAATATTAAAATTTACCGGAACATAATCTATAAAATATGATGCCTGGTCAAGTTGCAGAAATTGTGTTTTATACTGTATAAATGCAAGGAGTATGCCGATCAGATTTCCCCACAGAAGCCCCTTTGTGATGAGGAAGGCCGATTGATAAAGGAATATTTTACGTATCCCTTTATTATTTAGTCCGAGGGATTTCAATATCCCTATCATGTTCGTTCTGTCAAGGATAAGTATGATCAAACCTGAAACCATATTAAATCCGGCAACAACAACCATTAAAATCAGGATCACCAAAACATTCATATCCAGTAGGGTCAGCCAGTCGAAAATTTGAGGATACTTATGTTTGATGTTTCTTACTTTAAGCGGATACCCGTCTTCGTCAAAGCTTAATCCGGCAATTTCATGGACCTGCCTGGTAAGATAATCAATATCCCGATAATCACTGATCAGTATCTCAAAACCGCTTATCTCATCATCTTTCCAGTTATTGAGTTTTATGATATGTTTGATATCAGCCAGGATGAATTGTTTATCAAATTCTTCAAGGCTGGTTTCATAAATACCCGCGATTTTAAACCTTCGCGCGCGTGGCTGCCGGTCTATAAAGAACATCGCGAATTCGTCCTTTATCTCCAAACCTAACAGATTGGATATGTGCCGTGAAATCAGTACTTCATTGGAGGTCAATGTATCGTTAACGTTAAAGGAATGTCCTTCCACCAGGTTTTCATTAAAGAAATGCCAGTCGAAATCACTTCCTATTCCTTTTACTATCACTCCTTCAATATCTTTATCCGTTTTTATGATGCCCGGTTTAGTGGCAAAGATCTGTATGTGATCAATTCCCTCTATTGAATCGGCCAAACCCGGGTAGAAATCCTGTTTTTTTGATATAGGTTGTGTTTCGAATGATATGTTTGAATCAAAGTTAATGATATGTATATGCGAACCAAAACCAACAACCCTCTTCCTGATCTCATTCTTAAAGCCCGTAACAACGGCAACAGAAATGATCATCACAACCAGTCCGAGGGCAATGCCAATAATGGCGATCCTTATTATCGGGCGAGAAAAGGAAGCTTTACTCTCTTTATCAAAAGTCAGCCGTTTTGCAATAAACAGTTCGGTGTTCACTATTGTATATTTTGCAGCAAATGTACTATTTTTGATGCACACAATCAGTAAAAACCTTTCATGATAAAAAAAGCGATATGCATATTTTCCTTGTCATTGTTTGTTGTTAGCTGCAAAAGCCAACACCATGCCGGTGACCGGCCGGACGACAGAATAATACCTGCGGCAGAGCGTACGTCACAATACCTGCCTTTATTAAAGGACCGGCATATTGCCCTGGTAGCCAACCATACCAGCCTTATCGGCGATGTTCATTTGGTTGATAGCCTGTTAAAGCTGGGTATCAGGATAGATAAAATTTTCAGTCCAGAACACGGTTTCCGCGGCATGGAAGACGCGGGTTACCTTGTAGATGATGAGACGGATAAGGGAACCGGTATTCCTTTGATCTCTTTGTATGGCAAGGTGAGAAAACCAGGGTGGGAGGATTTACAGGGCATTGATATGGTTGTTTTTGATATTCAGGATGTCGGAGTTCGTTTTTACACATATATCAGCACATTACATTATGTGATGGAAGCCTGTGCTAAAAATGGGATTTCCCTGCTTGTTCTTGACCGGCCGAATCCCAATGGTTTTTATATTGACGGGCCGGTGCTGGAGGATGAGTTCAGGTCTTTTGTGGGCATGCATCCCGTGCCGGTTGTCCATGGACTTACCATAGCAGAATATGCAGGCATGATCAATGGTGAATCATGGCTGAAAAATGGCCTTGAATGTGATCTGCATGTGATATTATGTGATAATTATACACATGATTCCTTGTATCACCTGACTGTGTTTCCCTCACCTAACCTCAAAAGTATGCGTGCGGTATATCTTTATCCGTCACTGGGTTTTTTTGAGGGAACCATTATCAATGTGGGCAGAGGAACATCTTTTCCGTTTGAGGTATACGGTCATCCCGGCTTTCCTGATTCTTTGTTTCGTTATATTCCCGCATCGGTTCCGGGTGCTGAACACCCAAAGCACCAGGATGAGGTATGTTATGGCATTGACCTGAGGCACGTTGCGGCTGAAGAGATTGCTAACAACCGGGCGATCATGCTGAAATATCTTGAACATGCATGGCAACTGGCCGGCCAGGACAGTTTTTTTATTCCCTATTTTAATTTATTGTCAGGAAACAAAATGTTGAGAAGTCAGATAAAATCCGGTATTGACATTGATACGATAAAGTTTGACTGGCAGAATGACCTGTCAGGTTACAAAGAATTAAGGCAAAAATATTTGCTTTATCCCGATTTCACTGAATAAACCAGGGATTGGTTGCTGTCGGAATAACGGTTTTCGTCTTATGTTTTTTATCTGTCCTGATTCTTCCCGGATATTGTTCGAGTGCCAGGCGCAGGCACATCATGGCTTTCTTCAGCTTTTGAACATTTAAAACATAGGCAATACGCACTTCCTGCTTTCCCAAATTGGTATTGAAATAAAATCCTGAGGCCGGGGCCAGCATTACCGTTTGTTTTTCATATTCAAATTCGCTTAACATCCACATGGCAAATTTTTCGGCATCATCAACCGGTAGTTTTGCCAGCAAGTAAAAAGCACCGCGGGGTAAGGGACATATAATACCGGGTATAGTGTTCAGTTCTTTAACAATATAGTTTCTTCGGGTCAGGAACTCATCATAGATCATCTGCATGTATTCGGGCGGAGAATCAATGGCTGCTTCGGCTGCAACCTGGGCAACATAAGGTGGGCATAACCTGGCCTGGCAGAATTTCAGGGCCGTATGAAGCAAATACCTGTTTTTAGAAACCATGACCCCGGTTCTTAGACCTGTGGCGCTATAACGTTTGGAAACCGAATCGATCAGAATAACATTTTGGTCAATACCGTTAATATCCATGATGGAGGTAAATTCCTGACCGTCATAGCACAAATCACGATATACCTCATCGGCCAATAAAAACAGATCATATTTTTTCACCAGGTCACGCAATTGCTCAAGCTCCTGGCGGGAGTAAATGTATCCTGTAGGATTGTTCGGATTGCATATTATGATCGCCTTGGTTTTGGAAGTGATCTTATCTTCAAATTCCGAAATGGGAGGCAATGCAAAACCATTTTCAATTTTTGAGGTAATAGGCACGACTTCCACATCGGCTGCAGTGGCAAAACTAAAGTAGTTGGCATAGAAAGGTTCCGGCACAATGATCTCGTCGCCGGCATTAAGGCAGGTATGCAGGGTAATGGTAATGGCTTCAGATGCACCGGTTGTTATTAGGATATCTTCATATTCAATATTAATACCAATGCCGCGGTAGTATTCAACGAATTTTTTCCGTAAGGATTGGTTTCCCGCGCTATGGCCGTAATCTATTACTTTGGTGTTAATATTCCTGATAGCCTTCATGGCATTTGGTGAAGTGGGAATATCGGGTTGGCCTATATTTAACCTGTATACGGTATTTCCTCTTTTTTCTGCATCTTCAGCCAGCGGCACCAGTTTGCGTATGGGTGAGTTGGGCATCAGATTTCCTCTGCTTGAAATGTCGGGCATGCTTAATATGTTTTATTTAACAAAAATATTTGCATCCGTTGCATGATGCAAAAAGAAAAATATGGGTCCAAGGGATAAAAAGTAGTATTTTCGCGGGTGTGTTATCCGTTATCCGCCGTACTGCCTTTTGGCACAACTTTTCCCTTTATCCTCAGCACAACAGGTGTATCTGTTGCATTTGAATATACAATAACTGATTTTGAAAAAGGACCTATCCTGCGTGTATCATATTTAACTTCTATTGTAGCGGTTTTTCCGGGTTTGACAGGTTCTTTGGGATATTGAGGAACCGTGCATCCACAGGTTGACCGTACATTGGTCAATACTAATGGTTGTGTCCCTGAATTTTCGAAAACAAAATTATATACACCATTCCCGTTTTGTTCAATAGTTCCGTAGTCATGTTCAAGTTCATCGAAGCTTATCGCGGGACCAAGTATTTTTTCCCCTTCATTTTTCGCTGTTGTTTGTGTGCATCCGTAAATGGTCACCATCATCATCATGGCTGCAATTGCAAAAATCTTTTTCATAACTTTCTTTTATTTTAAATAATAAATACAAAATTAATTAATTCAATATAAAATATTCTATTTGTTTTAAATAAAGTATAAAGACCGCCAAAGTTTTTACACGTTGGAAATTTGTGTGAGCATGGTTTTTCCGGTTTTCATAGAATATAATTTTTAACCTGTATTATTTACACGTCAGGTTCAAAGCAGATGCAAGGTATCGAATGCTGAAGCTGCAGTTACCTGCCGCTAAGCTTTTGAAGCGAAGCAGATACCCTGAAATTGGCACACTTTGTAAAAATGAATGAAAATCAAATTCCAAAGCTTTGTTTTGTTATTCTATAGGTATTCAATACATTATGTAATTCTTATTTATTTTTATGAGTAATGCGGGTTAAATAAACAATCAAGCGCTGTGCATCTGACAATTAATTTTTATTTTTACGAAAATTTCCAGAAATCGTTATAACTAAACTTCAACTTAACACAGCTGATGCTTTTGCTTCACAGTGGTACAGTTTAATATTATACGATCAGGTGTGGAAAAAAGTATGAATTGCTAATATAAACCGAAAAACAGAATGGATATTCCTTCCAAGTATGATCCGAAGTTAACCGAGGAGAAATGGTACACTTACTGGCTGAAAAACGGATTTTTCCGGTCCGTACCCGATGATCGCGATCCATATACAATTGTCATGCCGCCTCCCAATGTTACCGGTGTATTGCATATGGGGCATATGCTGAACAATACAATTCAGGATATCCTGGTCAGGCGTGCCCGGATGAAAGGTAAGAATGCATTGTGGGTACCGGGTACTGACCATGCTTCGATTGCTACGGAAGCACGTGTGGTGGCCAAGCTGAAAAGTGAGGGAATAGATAAGTCAAAACTTACACGGGATGAGTTTTTAAAACATGCCTGGGAATGGAAAGAAAAACACGGCGGCATTATCCTGGAGCAGCTAAAGAAGCTTGGTGCTTCCTGCGACTGGGAGCGTACCCGCTTTACTATGGACCCTGATCTTTCCCAAAGTGTAATAAATGTGTTTATTGATCTTTATAATAAGAGGCTCATATACCGCGGGGTAAGAATGGTAAATTGGGATCCCCGGGCCAAAACGGCAGTTTCCGATGAAGAGGTGGTCCATAAGGAAGTCAGCTCGAAATTATATTATGTGCGATATCCTGTAGCGGGTGAAAATGATTATGTGACAATTGCAACAACACGTCCTGAAACCATCCTGGGTGATACCGCTGTATGTGTGAATCCAGGTGATAAGAGGTATAAACATTTAAAAGGCAAAAAAGTAATAGTACCGCTGGTGAACAGGACTGTCCCGGTCATTCAGGATGATTATGTGGATATGGAATTTGGTACCGGATGTCTGAAAATTACTCCGGCACATGACGAAAATGACTATAATATTGGAATTAAGCATAATCTGAGGAGTATTGATATTTTTAATGATGACGGTACACTGAATGAAAATGCGCGGGTATTTATCGGGACTGATCGTTTTGAAGCCCGTGAGCTGGCTGTAAAGCAGCTCAAAGAAGAAGGTGCACTGGTCAAAGCTGAAGACTATGTAAATAAGGTGGGATATTCGGAACGTACCGATGTTGTGATCGAACCCAGGTTATCGATGCAATGGTTTTTGAAAATGAAAAAGCTGGCAGGTCCTGCTATGGAAAATGTGATGAATGATAATATAAAAATTCATCCTGCCAAATATAAAAATATGTACCGGCACTGGATGGAGAATGTCAGGGATTGGTGTATATCTCGCCAGTTATGGTGGGGACATCGTATTCCGGCGTATTATCTTCCCGGGGGCAACGATTTTGTTGTGGCAGGAACACCCGAAACAGCCCTTATACTGGCACGTGAAAAAACAGGGAACAGTGAATTGCAGCTGTCTGAGCTAAGGCAGGATGAAGATGTTCTGGACACATGGTTTTCTTCATGGTTATGGCCAATGTCTGTTTTCGATATCGTACCCGAACTTTCGAATGATGATATAAGCCATTATTATCCTACCGATGATCTGGTTACGGCTCCCGAGATCCTGTTTTTCTGGGTGGCGCGGATGATCATCGCCGGGTATGAATATAAGGGGAAAGAACCTTTTAAGAACGTTTATCTTACCGGGATCGTTCGCGACAGCAAGCGAAGGAAAATGTCCAAATCACTGGGCAATTCACCCGATCCGCTCGAGCTCATAACAAAATACAGTGCCGATGGCGTGCGTGTGGGCATGTTGCTGTGCTCCCCTGCAGGCAATGATCTGCTTTTTGATGAAAGTCTTCCCGAGCAGGGAAGGAATTTTGCAAACAAGATATGGAATGCATTCCGTCTGGTCACTTCCTGGAAGGCAGATGATTCGATCCCGCAACCGGATCATGCGAAAGCAGTTATCGAATGGTTTAATCATCGGCTGAATGCTGCTGTCAATGAGATGAACAAGCAATTTGACAATTACAGGATCTCGGATGCCCTCATGAATATTTACCGGCTTTTCTGGGAAGAATTTTCTTCGTGGTACCTGGAAGCGGTCAAGCCGGCATACAAAAAACCCATTGATACGGAAACACTGAATGCAACACGGCAGTTTTTTGACAAGTTATTGCATTTGCTTCATCCTTTCATGCCTTTCATTACCGAGGAGATATGGCAGTACCTGGAGGAGCGTCCGCAGGGCAGCAGCCTTATGGTTTCTCCACTTCCCGTTGCCGGCCATTATGATAACAACCTGATTACCGGCTTTGAGGCAGTTAAGGAAGTGGTATCCTTTGTCAGAAACACCCGGGCTGAAAATCAGATTCCAAACAGGGAGAAGCTGCACCTGATGGTTCGTTCCTCAGAGCACAGGACTGACTTTGATCCCGTGCTGATCAGACTGGCGAATCTGAATGACGTGGAAATAGCGGATGAAAAACCAGGTAATGCCGTCAGCTTTATTACACGAACTGAAGAATATTATCTGCCGCTGGGTGACCAGGTGGATCAAACGGGGGAACTGGAGAAACTGGGAAAAGAACTGGAATATGCACGGGGCTTTTTGAAGTCAGTTATGAAGAAGCTTGAAAACGAGCGTTTTGTTAATAATGCTCCGGAAAAAGTAGTGGAGATTGAAAAACAGAAAAGAACCGATGCAGAAAACAAGATCAGGGCCATCGAGGAACGCATTGCACACATCAGGCAGATATAACCTTCCGGCAGGATACGGGCACAGCCTGCCCGACACACAGGAATCATTTTTTTCATTAATATTTTTATAAATCAGATCATGGAACAAAACGGAAAGAGTAACATTAAATTTATCAATCGTGAGGCAATACCTGTTGAATTGCACAAAGTAAGAATAGTACAGAAATTATTTCTGAAACCCATTGAAGAACGTTTGGATGCCATCAGGAAGGGCGGGTTCAATACTTTTCTTCTCAACATCAAAGATATATTTCTTGATATGCTCACCGACAGCGGCACCAATGCCATGAGTGACAACCAGGTGTCGTCCATGCTGCGTGCTGACGATGCCTATGCCGGTTCGCAAAGTTTTTACCGCATGGAGGAAGCGCTGCGCGAAGTATTTGGCAAGTATTATGTGCTTCCTGTTCATCAGGGGCGTGCTGCAGAGAACGTGATCTCACAGACCTTCATCAGTAAGGGCGATGTCATTCCCATGAACTATCATTTCACTACAACCAAAGCGCACATGGAGTTGAACGGGGGTAAGATTTTTGAGATATTAATAGATGAGGCACTCAAAATAAAAAGCGACCACCCGTTTAAGGGGGAATATTGACATACAAAAACTCAGGGACCTGATCGAAAAATACGGTAAAGAAAAAATTCCTTTCATCCGGATGGAAGCATCAACCAACCTGATTGGCGGTCAGCCCTTCTCCATACAGAATATGCGCGATGTGAAGAAGGTAGCTGACGAATACGGCATCATTCTTATGCTGGATGCCAGTCTGATTGGTGAGAATGCTTATTTCGTGAAAAAGCGGGAAAAAGAATTCATGAACCGTTCTGTTCAGGATATTCTTCATGAAATGTGCAGCATGGCCGATATCGTTTATTTTTCCAGCCGTAAGGTGAGTTCCACGCGCGGTGGAGGTATCTGTACCAACAGTGAGGAGTTGTTCCTGAAGATGCGCGACCTGGTACCCCTGTATGAAGGTTTTCTTACTTATGGCGGTATGTCGGTGCGGGAGATCGAGGCTATGGCCATAGGATTGCATGAAACAACGGACGAGACTATTATCAGCCAGTCCCCGGCCTTCATTGATTTCGCCATCCGCGAGATGGAAAAGGCTGGCATTCCGGTGATCACTCCTGCAGGCGGACTGGGAGCACATATTGATGCCATGGGATTTCTCTCGCGTGTGCCGCGGGAAGAATACCCTGCCGGGGCGTTGGCCTCAGCCCTTTATATTATTTCCGGCTGTCGGGGCATGGAGCGCGGAACCATCTCCAGCGAGCGTGACGAGAACGGTAAGGATATTCTTGCCGATATGGAACTGTTGCGGCTGGCGTTTCCAAGGAGGGTGTTCACCCTGTCCCAGACCATGTTCCTGCTTGACAGGGTACAGTGGCTTTATCAGAACCGTGAGCTGGTGGGCGGACTGCGTTTTGTTGATGAGCCTCCTGTACTTCGTTTCTTCATGGGCCGTCTTGAGCCGGTCTCCGACTGGCCTGAAAGGCTGGTAAAGAAGTTCAGGGAAGATTTCGGAGACAGCCTGTAGTATTGGAGATTATGGATATGATTATGTGATTGGCTATTTGGTGCAGTAGTACTTGAAGGAGTTCCTGAAAAGTTCCTAAATCTTAATAAACAAGTCAAAGGACTTATGGTTTGGAATTTTGAAGCCGGGCATTTTTGATGCTGGCATTCAGTTCGAAGCCAATTAGCAGAGTTAGTGCGTTAAAATTCATCCATATCATCATTGCGATCAATGCACCGATAGAGCCAAAAAATCTGTTGAACTGGGCAAAATGGTTTACAAAATAGGAAAACCCTATTGAAGCTGCCAGGGTGAGGATGGTGGCCAGAGTGGAACCGGGTGACATGAATTTCCATTCTGTTTTGCGCATTGGAGCAAGGTAATACAAAAATGAAATGGCAAAAAAGGTAAGACCGATGATGATAACCCATTTCCCGGTTAATACCAGGTAATAAGTGATGTTTATCTCAAGAAATCCGTATTCAACCAGTCTGTTTAATATCAACTCACTGAAGAACATAAGGATCATTGCGATTGTTACCAGGATGAACAGAATGAAAACAAGGATGATTGCAACCATATGTTGCTCATACCAGGGCCTTATCTCAATCGTATGGTAAGTTGCATTAAAGGCTTCGATCATTCCGTGTATGCCCTTTTGAGCGAAAAACAGGGCGACGAGCAAACCAAAAAACTGCAGACCACTACGCTTCTGAAAGATCTCATTTACCAGGGATTCGATGGCAATATATGAGTTCCCGGGGATGATATCATACAATATTTCGAGAAAGATATTCTGAAAATTTTCGATCGGGATATAGGGCATCATTGTGAGAAGAAAAATAATAGCGGGACCAAGAGCAAGCAAAAAATTGAATGCTACTGCTGTGGCCCTGGTGTTCAGAGAGCCTTTTTGCAAACCCCTTACAAAGAACCAGAATACATCATAAATAGGAACACCTTCAAAACCGATAAAGGATATTTTTTTCAGCCTGTCGCCAAAATTATGGATCTGGGTATTGAATATCCGGTATTTCCGCTGATGTGAGTTATCCGTCATACTAATAATCAACAGCTTTCAGGCTCATATCCAAACTTTTGATCTGGTGTGTAAGAGCACCGACTGAAATATAATCAACACCACATTCGGCATATTCGCGGATGTTATTCAGGTTGATCATACCTGAAGATTCAGTCTCAAATTCACCATTTATGAGTTGAACAGCGATCTTTGTTTGTTCAATATTAAAATTATCAAGCATGATCCGGTTAATCTTTCCGATCCTTATCATCTCTTTTACATCTTCAAGGTTTCTTGCTTCAATTTCAATTGCAAGGTCTTTCCCTAATTTATCCAGATAATCATGGGTTTTTTTTATGGCTTGTTCAATGCCGCCTGCAAAATCAATATGATTGTCCTTGATAAGTATCATATCAAACAGTCCGACACGGTGATTTTTACCCCCGCCGATGCGTACAGCCTGTTTATCGAGCAGACGCATTCCGGGAGTTGTTTTACGGGTGTCAAGCACGCGGGTATGCAAACCTTCCAGTTCCTTCACGTATTTGTGGGTCTTGGTGGCAATACCGCTCATTCGCTGCATGATGTTCAATACCAGTCTTTCGGCCTGCAATAAACACAATACCTTACCGGTAATGCTGAAAGCAATGTTGGTATCTGCAACATGTTCACCGTCACCCAGAAATATATTCATTTGGGCAGAGGGGTCGAGCCGTTGAAATACCTTACGTGCAACCTCAACACCTGCAATGACACCTTTTTCTTTAACGAGCAACTGAGCAGTTCCTATACTCGATTCGGGAATACAGGCAAGCGATGTATAATCTCCGTCTCCTATGTCCTCTTTCAATGCATTATCGATAAATGCATCAATATAATTATTCTGCATTTTCTTTTTCTATTCTAAGCTGGTGGATATAAATCTGCTCGCCTTGGGTTTTTATAAAAAGAGTGATCCTGAAATTTCCATTTGATGTATTCATCCTGCCAATTGCATATCTTGAGGATTCTTTGCCTCCTTTATGCAGTACTGTAAAACCAACAGGAACGTTTTTTGTGAAAAAATCTTTTAGTATCAGTTCGGCCTGATCTTTGCTGTATATTTCTTCATTATTGAGCAGGGTGAGTTCAATGTTCGTGTTGAAATAGGCAGACAATTCTTTGGCATTTCCATTCTTAATGGCACTGATCATTCCCTGGGGAATATCTTGTGAATAAAGTGTATTATTTGTTATCGGAGAAATGATCAACAGAAGGATGCAAATATTTCGAATTAATTTTTTCATAATAAATTCAATTAAGTTTGTAATTCTGTACAACTCAAAAATTGAACCAATTTTACAGCATAATCTTTACGGGTCTAAATTATAATTTAAAATTAGAAATACCATGAAGATCACACTTATAAATGTTGGCAAAAATAGCGAATCTTATATTAATGAGGGGATTGATAAATATAATAGGCGAATAAATAATTATGTGTCTTTTAAGATACAATATCTTACCGATGTAAAAGTTCCCGCCGGGAAACATAACCCTTTATTGCAGAATGAACTTGAAGGCAGGAAGCTGATCAGGGCAATGGATAAAGCAGATCATGTGATTTTATTGGATGAAAAAGGGATGACAACCACTTCAAAGGGATTTGCCGGATTGCTGCGGCAGCATCTCAACCGGTCTGTAAAGCATCTGTTATTTGTGACCGGAGGCGCATATGGTTTTTCGGATGAAGTCCGCCACAAGGCTGATGCCAGCTTATCCCTTTCTGTTATGACCTTCCCCCATCAACTGGTGAGGCTGATATTTACAGAGCAGCTATATCGTGCACTGACCATTTTAAGGGGAGAACCCTATCATCATGAATAATATTTTTTATCTTGTGGTTGAAAAGGAAGTACGACAAATAACTTTATTCAAATGAGATACAGACTATTTGGCTTTGCCCTGCTGGCATTTTTTCTTTCATTTATCTCGTCATTTATTCTTAACAGGGCATTTTATGATGAGCAGGACATTGATCGTTTTCAGAATAAATTGCATAAGAAATATGATCAGTTGAATAATTATATTGACAGATCAGATCATTTGCCTTCAGAGGAATTGTCTGAAGAAATAAGAGATAATGGGTTTGTTCTGGTTGTTTATAAAGAAGATTCACTGGAATACTGGTCAGATAATTCGATCAATTTCCCGCTACATTACCATGACACCATTTATGCTGAAGGCCTGGTATTAAAGAGTAATAAATGGATGATTGTTAAAAGATACCATGCCGGAGAATATACCCTGTTTGGATTTATTAAGATAAAAAACAAATACCCGCATCAAAATGAATTTCTTCAAAACACCTTCCATGATGATTTTAATCTTCCGGCATCGGCAGAAATTCTTATTCAGACTGATGAAATATCTTATGCAATAAATGACCCTGACGGTGAATATTTATTTTCCATACGGTTTCATAATGAAAAAAAACTGGTATCGCTCAGGGAAACACTGGTCAGCATATTTTATTTTCTCGGGATCGTTTTATTGCTGGTATTTATTTATCGTTCAACAAAAATTAAGGATGCCCGGGGCAGGAATCTTACTGTTACAGGTTTGTCTTTTGCAATAATACTGGTCAGGTGGTTCATGCTGTTTAAGGAATTCCCTCCTTTTCTGCAGGATCTGGAGATATTCAATCCCATGATATATGCCCGGTCCGTTTTTATTCCCTCACTTGGTGATCTTTTAATCAATACCGTCCTTTTGTTTTTTATCGTGCTGTTGTTAAACACACGTTTTTATATTTCACCTTCACTTGTGTCTGAAGTAAAATCGCGGGGTTATGGAATAATTGTCATTTTAATGGTGTTGTGTGTGTCTTTCATACTATACAGCCATATGATCCTGAGGAGCCTGATAATTGATTCCAGTATATCTTTTAAGTTGCATGAGGTTACAGGACTGTCATTATATACATTGGTCGCGTTATTTGTGTTCCTTTTGCATCTTATCCCGATAATACTGTTATTTGATAAAGTTTTCATCGTATGCAGGGGAACATGTAGGCTCGAACGGATCATACTTATATTTACGCTCATATTCATATCGGGGATTCTTGTATGCTTTTTTATTGGATATGTGATAGATACTTTAAGTGCATTTTTCTTTTTCATATTTTTTATTTTTTACAGCTTGTTACGATATAAAAAAGACCGCTTCCCTAAATATTCTTCACAAGTTTTCCTGGTATTTTTTCTTGCTGTTTTTTCATCATATTTTATTGGGTATTATAATAGCCAAAAGACTCGGTACAGACAAAAAGTGCTGGCTGAAAACCTTGCCAATGAGCATGATCCGGTAGCGGAATACCTGCTGGAAGAAATGAGCATGAATCTGGCTAAGGATAAACAGCTGTCAAACATGCTGATTGATTATTCAGTTACCATAGAAGAGATATATACACATTTGCAGCGTAATTATTTTACCGGATTCTGGGGCAAATACAACCTTTCACAGATAACGATATGTCAACCCGACGACAGTGTTTATCTCAAACCGCCGGATGATTTTTCAGTTAATTGTTACGGGTTTTTTGACAGTATGCTGGTTAATTCAGGGGTCAGTATTCCAAATACAAGCTTTTATTTTATAGATAATCAGAATGGCAGGATAAGTTATCTTGGGGTTATACCTTATGTTTTCCCTGATCAGGAAGAAGAAATTACCCTTTATATTGAGATTGATTCCCGGCTTGTTAATGTTTTTCTCGGGTATCCGGAACTTTTGCTTGATGAACGCATAACCCGTGAGGTTGCAGCCAGCGACTTTTCCTTTGCAAAATATTACAATAATGAATTGATAACCCAGTCAGGAGAATATCACTATAGCCTGAATCCTGACGTATATGGCGATTTTACAGAAGCTTTCACTTATATAGAGTTTGATGATTATGAACATATGGTTTACCGGATGAATGGGGATAATCTGATTGTTATCAGCTATAGATCGCCAAGGGTGCTTGATTACCTGATCTCCTTCTCCTATATATTTGTGTTTTATTATTTGCTTATAGCTTTTTATGTTCTTATGCTAAATATCGTTTCTGCAAAAAGAACATTTGAATTTAATTTTAAAAATAAAATCCAGTTTGCGATTATTGCCATTCTTCTTATATCACTTATCATCATCGGGGGAGGAACGATTTATTTTAGTATAAAACAATATAAGCAGCAACAATTGAATTCATTGCTCGAACGGATGCAGTCGGTTTATATTGAACTGGACCACAAACTGGCCTTCGAAGATGAATTATCTCCTTACTGGTATTCATCAGGCTATGATAACCTGGATCAATTATTGATAAAGTTTTCCAATGTGTTTTATTCTGATATTAACCTGTATGCACCTGATGGCGGTCTGTTGGCAACTTCCCGGGAAGATATTTTTGATCTCGGTCTACAGGGTAATATGATTAATTTTCATGCTTTCAAAGAAATGGCAGTTGATAAGCGGGCTCAATATGTTCACGAGGAAAAGATCGGCAGATTGAAGTATTTATCAGGTTATGTGCCATTTGTAAACTACCAGAACAAACTGCTGGCATATCTTAATTTACCGTATTTTACCAAGCAGGCTGAAATACAGAAGGATGTTTCCACCCTGATCGTAACCATGTTGAATATTTATGTGTTGTTAACCCTGCTGACAGTTATTGTTGCAGTATTTATTTCCGGTCAGATAACCCGGCCCTTATATTTAATACGAAAAAAATTTGGTGAGATAAAGCTGGGGAAAAAATACGAACGTATTCAATATGATGGTAAGGATGAAATAGGTGATCTTGTTTCCGAGTACAACCGGATGGTCAATGAACTTGAGCATAGTGTTGAATTGCTGGCCCGTTCCGAGCGTGAGATCGCCTGGCGTGAAATGGCCAAACAGATCGCTCACGAGATTAAAAATCCCCTGACCCCTATGAAGCTGAGTGTACAACAATTACAGAGGGCCTGGTGTGATGGCAAGGAAGATTATGATGCCTACCTTAAGCAGGTTTCGGTCACGCTGATTGAACAGATCGATAATCTCTCCACTATCGCGTCAGAATTTTCCAATTTTGCCAAGATGCCCAAGGCGCGTTTTCAAAAAATTGATTTGCTAAAAGTTATTAAGAGTGCGGCTGAACTTTTCTCCAATACTGAAAATACAACTATCAAAACAGATTTTCATGGTTCGCGTTTGGTACTTGTATATGCTGACAGGGAGCAACTGACAAGAGTGTTTATAAATGTGATCAAAAACGGCATACAGTCTATACCTGAAAAGCGTGAAGGGCTTATTAATATTGATCTTACTGTTGAGGGGGATTATGCCAAAGTCAAAGTAACAGATAACGGACGAGGGATTCCCGATAATCAGAAAGATAAGTTATTTATGCCCAATTTTACTACCAAAACCAGTGGAATGGGATTGGGACTGGCTATTGTAAAAAATATCATTGATAATATCGGGGGCAGAATATCATTTACTACTGTCCTTGATAAGGGAACTACTTTTATTATTGAATTGCCGGTAGTGGATTAGTTGTTTAATTGTTTAATTGTTTAATCGTTTCAACAAAAAGTTTAATCGTTTAATCGGCTAATCGTTTAATCGGCTAATCGGTTCAACAGTTCAACAATTCAACGATTCAACAGTTCAACAAATTGTTTAATCGTTTAATTGTTTAATCGTTTAATAGTTTAATAGTTTAATCGGCTAATCGGTTCAACAGTTCAACAATTCAACGATTCAACAGTTCAACAAATTGTTTAATCGTTTAATTGTTTAATCGTTTAATAGTTTAATCGGCTAATCGGTTCATCAGTTCAACAATTCAACGATTCAACAGTTCAACAAAAAGTTTAATCGTTTAATCGGCTAATCGGTTCATCAGTTCAACAATTCAACGATTCAACAGTTCAACAAATAG
>Ga0307422_1000360_pt1 | contig 26584 bp, 27 predicted proteins | sample SalMarWE160290MG_FD_202153 | JGI IMG/M metagenome (GOLD analysis project Ga0307422, IMG submission 202153) | Salt marsh sediment microbial communities from the Plum Island Ecosystem LTER, Massachusetts, United States - WE1602-90 | ecosystem: Environmental > Aquatic > Marine > Intertidal zone >...
TGGTGCAGGATGTCACCTCAGGTGAGGTCTTGATGACGGCCTTTATGAACCGCCAGGCATGGGAGGAGACCCTGAAGACCCGCCGGGCCACGTACTGGAGCAGGTCGCGGAATCAACTGTGGGTTAAGGGTGAGACCTCCGGGAATTTCCAGGAGGTCAAGGAGATTTTCGTGGACTGCGACGAGGACACCGTCCTCCTCAAGGTAATTCAAAAGGGTGAGGCCGCCTGCCATATGGGCTTTCGGAGCTGTTTCTATAGAAGAGTGCAGGGGAATGAACTGAAGGAAGTAGGTGAACGGATCTTTGATCCGGATGAGGTGTACCGATGAAGCTCTTAAAGCTGGGCATACCCAAGGGGAGCCTGGAGAAGGCCACCATCGAGCTCTTCCGCCGTTCGGGGTGGAAGATCACCATGGACTCCCGCAGCTATTTCCCCGCTATCGACGACCCCGAGATCAGCTGTACCCTGGTGCGGGCCCAGGAGATGTCCCGCTTTGTGGAGATGGGCGCCCTGGACGTGGGCCTCACCGGCAAGGACTGGATCCTGGAGAATGAATCGGATGTGGTGGCGGTGCAGAATCTGGTCTATTCCAAGATTACCCAGCGGCCCGCTCGCTGGGTGCTGGTGGTAACGGAGTCCTCTCCGGTCAAGCGCATCGAAGACCTCAAAGGGAAAAAGGTCTTCACCGAGTTGGTGAATTTTACGCGTCGGTACTTCGCCGAAAAGGGGATCCAGGTCGATGTAGAGTTCTCCTGGGGGGCAACCGAGGCCAAGGTGGTGGAGGGGTTGGCCGACGCCATCGTGGAGGTAACGGAGACCGGAAGCACCATCAGGGCCAACGGCCTCAGGATCGTCGAGGAATTAACGACCACCTATCCCCAGCTCATCGCCAACAAGAAGGCGTGGAAGGACCCCTGGAAACGAGAGAAGATCGAGCAGATCGGCAAACTCCTCAAAGGCGCCCTGAACGCCGAGGGGATGGTCGGTCTGAAGATGAACGTCCCGAAAGAACGGCTTGCCGGGGTTATGGAGGTCTTACCCAGCCTCACCGCCCCCACCGTGGCTGACCTGTACAGTAAAGATTGGGTCTCGGTGGAGACGGTGATGTCGGAGCAGGAGGCGAGAAATCTCATCCCCCAGTTACTCAAGAACGGGGCGGTGGGGATCATCGAATACCCCCTCAACAAGGTCATCTAACCCTTCTTCAAGACCACAAAGAGGGTGTGATAGTCATTGGCCTTCACCCGGACGGTGAGCAGAAGGGTCTTTTCCTTTTTGTAACGCTCGATATATTTCCGAAAATCGGCCAGATCATTGACGGGATTGTTTTCCACCTCAATGATCACATCCCCTGCCTGCAAATTCCCTTCCTGGGCAGGAGACCCCGGTTCCACCGAGGTGATCACCACCCCCGCATCGTCGGGAAGTCTCAACTGATCGGCCAGTGCTCGGTTAATATCCTGGACCCTGAGGCCCCATCGATCCGTCTCCTCAGGCTGGGTGGGTCCAGCGGCAGCGACCTGTTTCTCTGAAAGCTCCTTGATGGTGATCCACAGGGTCTTTTGCCCCTTGTTGCGCAAGGCGGTGATCTTTACCTTTTTCCCTATCGGGGTATTGCCCACCATCTTGGTGAGCTGATACCGATCCTCCACCTTTTTGCCATCGTACTCCAGGACGACGTCACCCTTCTGCAACCCTCCCTTCTCGGCGGGGGAGTCAGAAATCACGTCGGCGATCAACACCCCGTCAGTGTCCTTCAGGCCGAAGGAACGCGCCAGCTCCGGGGTCAGGTCCTGAATATAGACCCCCAGGTAACCATAGACCACCTTCCCTTTTTTGAGCTGGGGCAGCAGCCGCTTGGCCATATTGACGGGAATGGCAAACCCGATCCCCTGTCCGCCGGCCACAATGGCGGTATTGATCCCCACCACCTCTCCCTTGAGGCTAAAGAGGGGGCCGCCGCTGTTGCCCGGGTTGATGGAGGCATCGGTCTGGAGGAAGTCATCGTAGGGGCCGGCGCCGATCACTCTGCCCTTGGCGCTGATAATCCCCGTGGTGACGGTCTGTTCGAGGCCAAAGGGGTTCCCGATAGCCACCACCCACTCCCCCACCTCCAGCTTATCCGAATCGCCCATGCGAACCACCGGCAGGTCCCCGGCGGCCTTGATCTTGATCAAGGCCAGATCCGTCTTAGGGTCGGTCCCAATGACCTGGGCGTCGTATTCCTTTTTGTTCGAGAGCGTGACCTTAATCTCCTCCGCCTTCTCGATCACGTGATTATTGGTGAGGATATGTCCCTCCTTATCGATGATGAATCCCGATCCCAGGCTCTTCTGCTTGTATTCCCTCGGCTGGTCGCCGAAGAACCGCCTGAAGAGCTCATCGCCGAAGAAATCGGGAAAGTCCCTCCCCCGGAAGAAACCGTCCAGGGGGCTTCGCACCAATTTGGTGGTGCTGATGTTGACCACGGCGGGTTTCAGCTCCTTCACCACTCCGCTCAAGGAGGGAAGTCCCGTGACTGCTGGGGCCTCCTCCGCGGCCATGGAAAGGGAAGGAACAATTGCCAGAGCGGTTACCACCGTCACCACGAGCATCATCTTACGCAAAGACCTCATATTCGTCTCCTTTTGATGATTTGTTTCTTTATCTATTGTAGTTAAAGTACAAGAAGGATGCAAGGGGGGTACATCCGTACATCAATTACGGTTGAGGTAAGGATCTTTTCTCTCCTGCCTTTTACCGATGATATCTTCTCGCCAGGAAATCTCCTTGATAAGCGTGACGCCCTCACCTCGCTCCTTCTTCTTCAAGCGAGGGGTACGGAGGGATTGAGCATGGACGCAGAAGATGTCATTACCCTCAAAATACCGCACCATCTCATAACTTCCCCGCCCCGATGTAACCTCCTTCCATTACCAACTTGAAATACATGTGCTTCCTCGGCCTCTCATTTTTATAGTAGTGTAACCGAGGAAGATTAAAACCCCATTAAAGGGAAATTAAATCTTTTTAATTTTTCAGGGGGAGGATCACCGTAAAGGTGCTCCCCTCTCCTATCTTACTTGCCACCGCAATCCGCCCCTCATGGGCATGGGCAATCCACTGACAGATGCTCAATCCCAGCCCCGTCCCTCCCGTCTCACGGGACCTCGCCTTATCGGCCCTGAAGAAACGATCGAAGACCCGCTTCTGGTCCTTCGGGGCGATCCCCACCCCCGTATCGGAGACCAAGATCCTGGCCACCCCCTGGTCGCGGTCTCCCTCCACCGTTAACGCCACCTCGCCGCCGGGGGGGGTATACTTTAACCCGTTCTCTGTCAAGTTCAAGATGAGCTGCCGCAAGAACAGGGGATCCCCCTCCACCTTCGTAGACCCATCACCTATGAACTTCAGCTGAACCTCCTTCTCACGAGCCAGAATCTGGAGGTCCTCCCATACCTCACGGGCCAGGGATGCAAGCTCCATCTCTTCCCGCTCCATGGTGAGTTCCCCCATGTCCGCACGGGAGAGGATGAGCAGGTCTTCGACAATGCGGGACATGCGGTTTATCTCTTCCAAATTGCTGTCCAATATCCTCTGATATTCCTTCAGGGCCCTTCGCTTCTTCAGCCCCACCTCCACCTCTCCCCTGAGGATGGTCAAGGGGGTCTTGAGTTCGTGAGAGGCATCGGCGGTGAAGCGCTTTATTTGGCGAAACGACCCCTCCAGCTTGGCGATCATCTCATTGAAGGTCGAGGCCAGCCTCCCCAGCTCGTCATTCACCCGCTTGATCCTGATCCTCTGACTGAGGTCGCCGGAACCGATCCGTCGGGCGGTTTGGGTGATCTCGTCCACCGGTCTGAGGGCCTTATTGGCCAAAAAGAGCCCCCCGGCACTGGCGAATAACAGGGCGGCCGGGACGGCGATCAGCAGGATGAGGAGGAGCTGGTGCAGGGCATCCTGTACCCCCTCCAGGGGACTGCCCACCTGGACGATCCCCACCATCCTCGTGTCCACGAGAATGGGCATGGTCACCACCCGCAAGGGGTATTTCTCCATGACCTGAACGGTCTCAAAGGTCGTTTGCCCCTTGGACGCCGCCTTCAGGGTTGGAAAGTTGAGGGGGATCTTCACATCTCGTACACTGGTCGAACTCCCTCCGATTCTCCCCGATTCGTCCAGAATCTGAATATATCTCCCGAGGGGCCTGACCCCGTAGCGCTCGGTCATGATCCGGTCGAGGTCTGTGAAGCTTGGGCCCGCCCCAAAGGGTCTGTTCGACGAGGAGGCGACGATCTCCGCCATGGTCTTTATCTTATTGTCCACCCCTTTATAGAGGCTGTCGGCGAGGGTAAAGTAGAGAAAGAAACTAAAAGACGAGAGGATGATCCCCAGGACCACCACATACCAGAGAGTCAGCTTGAATTTTATGGTCTTGAAGACAATCATCCCTTATCCTGTAACATATACCCCACCCCTCTGATGGTGTGGATCAGCCTCTGCGAGGAGTTCAGGTCGATCTTTTTGCGCAGGTGATTGATATAGACATCGATGACGTTGGTCAAGGGATCAAAATGGTAGTCCCATACATGTTCCGATATCATGGTCCTGGTCACCACCCGGTTGACGTGGCGCATCAGGTATTCGAGGAGGGCATACTCTTTGGCCGTGAGATCGATCTCCTGCCCCCCCCTGCTCACCGTATGGGTAGCCGGGTCCAAAACCACATCGGCCACCCGCAACTCCCCTGCGGGCTCCCGTTCTTTCCTCCTGAGCAAGGCCCGCACCCTCGCGAGCAGCTCGGCGAAGGCAAAGGGCTTGGTCAGGTAGTCATCACCCCCCGCGTCGAGTCCCTTGACGACATCCTCCACGGAATCCTTGGCGGTCAGCATCAAGACCGGTACGGTCAATCCCTTATCCCGCACCCCCTTCAAGACCTCCAGGCCGTCTATCTTGGGGAGCATGATGTCCAAGAGCATGAGGTCATACTCGTTGGCCTCTGCCATGAAGAGGGCCTCTTCTCCGTCGTAGGCACAGTCTACGGCATAGTACTCCTCTTCCAGCCCCTTTTTGAGGAAGCTGGCCACCTTCTTTTCGTCCTCTACCACCAAGATACGCATAACCATAATTTTATCACATCGATAAACAATGTGCAGATAAACACACCCCAGATATTATTATGCCCAACACCCAAAAATGCAAGGGGTTTTTGCCGGGGAAAATTCTTGCCTCAGGCGGATAATTTGTGGTATGAATGGACCTCTGCAAAAAAGTACTGCGAGGGACAGAACGATGGGTGAGATGAGCTGGGAAATGAAGGAGGAGCGCAACCGCCTGCTCAGGGAATCGGTGAGGCAAATCGTCTCCACCAAGCTGGCTAAGAGGGCGGCGGAGATAGATAGGGCCGGCGTCTTTCCGTGGGATATTGCGGAACTGATGGCCCAACAGGGATATCTTTCGGTGATGCTGCCGGAGAGCTACGGGGGGATGGATGGGGATATCACCGCCTACTGTATCATCACCGAAGAGCTCGCCTATGCCTGTGGGTCCAGCTCTCTCACAAGCCTCGCCCATTCGGTCGCGCTCGTGCCCCTGATGATTGCCGGCACCGAAGAGCAGAAGAAGAAGTTCTTCGAACGAGTGCAAAAGGAACATGTCGTGGCCGCCTTCGCCCTGACCGAGCCGGAGGCGGGATCCGACGCCGCTTCCCTCAAGACCACCGCGGAACTGGAGGGAGACTACTACCTCTTGAACGGCAGGAAGTGCATGGTGACCAACGGGGGGGCGGCCGAAATCTACGCCGTCTTCGTCACCACCAGGCCGGGGGAGCGGAACAAGGGGATCTCTGTCTTCATGGTGGAGAAGGGCACCACCGGATTTACCATTGGCAAGCGAGAAGACAAGATGGGCATGCACGGCTCCGAGACCACCGACCTTATCTTTGAGAACGCCGTGGTACCCAAAGAAAACTTGGTGGGAAAGGAAGGGGGGGGATGGGAGCTCGCTATGATGTCCCTCAACCTCTCGCGGCCCGCCATCGGCGCCATGGCGCTGGGTCTCGCCCAGGGTGCCTTCGATTTCGCCCTGGATTACACCACCAAGAGGGTGCAATTTGGACAAAAATTGGCCGATTTCCAGGGGGTGCAATTTATGCTGGCGGATATGGCCACGCAGATCGAAGCAGCGCGGGCCCTGATCTACAAAGCGGCGACCCTCCTGGACCAAAAGGTCTATGAAAGAGATAAGATGTCTGCTCTGGGTGTGGACAAGCTCTCGGCCATGGCCAAGTGTTTCGCCACTGATGTGGCCATGCAGGTGACCGCCGATGCCGTGCAGCTGTTGGGCGGCTATGGATATCTCAAGGACTACCCCGTGGAGAGGATGATGCGAGATGCCAAGGTGACGCAGATCTTCGAGGGGAGCAATCAGGTCCAACGGGTAATCATCTCCCGGGCCCTTTTGAGAAAGGCCTAAGGCCGAGACGGTGCCTCTCAGGACCCAGTCAATCACCCACGGTGCGGCGGTTGGGAATCCGGGTTCGATCGGTGCCATCCTACATCACACGCCCTGCCGATTGGCCACAGATAGATACATCGCTATGAGTGGGGGGATCTCATAGGGCCCCCAGTTGCATGAGCAGAGATCAGGGGGCTTGGCCACCGCCGGCACAACGCCATACCCCATACCATCTCTGGGGGAAGGAGGGTAGCAAAGCATGCATCTCTATGACGTGAACTTCCAATCGGTGGTCTCCCCCTATTGGGGCAATTTGATCCTGCCCTTTCGGGAGGTCACCGTACGCAAGCTCCACAAGGCACCGAAAGAGGTCACCATAGAGGGAGAGATCACCTGTCACCGACTGCGGGAGTTTGTCGCCTCGAATGTGGGGAATGTGGTCTTCTTTACCCGCCTGGGGTCGGTGGACAGAGCAAAGGGGACCCTCTCCGTCGATGCCCTTATTACCTTCACCTTTATCCTCCTGGAAATGAAAGAGGAAGATTTCTTTTACAAAACCCCTGCAGAGGAGTGCGTTATCGATCAGAGTTTTTTGGACCTGGCCACTACGAGTGGTATAAAGCTGGCCCAATTTGAGGAATTCGACCACTTCCTGATCCAGCGGGCAGATGAAAAAGAAATACCCCCGGTGGTCTCGGCTCACTACCACTACCTTAAAAACCCCCTCTTTTTACGCGTCCGGTGATGACCCCCGTGGGGCTGAAAGGTCTCAGATCACCCTTTCTTCCCCTCACCCTCGCCCTCATCATCGGGATCCTGATCGGGGGGCATATCCCGATTATCATCTCCGTGTTGGCGTTGTGCCTCCTGTTGACTCTGTGCCTCTTTTTTTGGCGTCGGAACGCGTTCACGGCACAACTCCTTGTCCTGGCCGCCCTGGGGGCCCTCCTCATCCATCTCAGCCTGCACCCAGCCATCCCTCCCCACCACATCTCGAAGCTCCCCGACCGGCACAAGGTGGTGCTGACAGGCACCATCTGCCGACCCCCGCAGCGGGACGTAAGAAAGACCGTGGCCTATCTCCGGGCCGAGGGGGTTTCACGCGGAGATACCGTCACTCCCGCCACCGGGCGGATCAGGATCACCATCGGAAATCCCCTCGTGCCGGTGCGGTATGGGTATCGCGTGCGCCTCCAGGCCAAACTCTATCGCCCCCACAATTTTCACAATCCCGGGGCCTTCGACTATGAGGGTTATCTGCGGCGCAAGGGGGTCTTGGTCACGGGCTATGTGCGGGATGCGGACCAGGTTCACATCCTGAGCACGGAGGGGGGGAACCCCCTCATGCGACGGTTTGATACCTTGAGGGAGGGGATAGGGGCGTTCCTCGATGCACACACCTCCCCTCCGGGCAGGGGTCTGCTCAAGGCCCTGCTCATCGGCGAGCGGGGAGAGATCCCCGATAAAACCAGGGAGGCCTTCATCGCCGCCGGGGCGGTGCACATCCTCGCCATCTCCGGTCTACACCTGGGGATCATCGTTACCCTCATCTTCTTCGCCGTGCAGGGGCTCCTCAGGCTCTCGGAGCGGGCCCTCCTGCGGTATGATATCCGAAAGGTCGCCGCCCTGGCCACCTTCCCCCCGCTCCTCGCCTATATCCTCATCACCGGCTTTCCCATCTCTACCATCCGGGCGGGTATCATGGCCTCCTGCTTCCTGATCGCCATCTTCATAGACAGGTATCGGAACCCCCTCAACACCCTGGCCTTCGCCGCCTTCATCATCCTCCTTGTCTCCCCGACCTCCCTCTGGGACCCGTCATTTCAACTCTCCTTCTCCTCCGTCTTGGGCATCATCGTGATCACCTCCCCCCTCTATCGCCTCATCTATCCTCAAGACACCCTGACCCTCTTGACCCGCCAGAGCGGGGGAAAGATCAAGAGGGCAATTATGCTATCCTTTATCGCTTCCTTTGCCGCCATAGCCGTTACCTCCCCCATCGTGGCCTTTCACTTTCACCGCGTCTCAATCATGGGCCTCATCTCTAACGCCGTCATCATCCCCATAATCGGGCTGGGGGTCCTCCCCCTGGGGCTCCTCTCCCTCCCCCTGATACCCATCTTCCCGTCAGGCGGGGCATTGTTGGCTCAGGCCGCCGCCGCCCTTGCCCAGGGGGGAATCAAGGCCATGGAGCTGATCTCCTCCCTCCCCTTTGCCGCCACGTACCTCCCTGGCCCCACCGTGCTGGAGATGATCCTCTTCTATGGTTTGATCGGCGCCCTTCTGTGGATCAAGAGGCCTTTCGTTAAGAAAACTGCCGTGGCCCTCATACTGGTTATCGCGCTGTTCGACCTCTCCTACTGGGGACTGAGGGGGTACGCACAGAATGGACTCCGGGCGACCTTCCTCGATGTCGGTCAGGGGGATTGTGCCCTCATTGAATTCCCCGGGGGGAAACGGATGCTGATCGACGGGGGCGGCCTGTATGGGGATTTCGACGTGGGAGAAAAAGTGGTGGCACCCTTCCTCTGGAAGAGGCGCATCCTGCAAGTGAATTATCTGGTGGTGTCTCATCCCGAGCCCGATCACTATAAGGGCCTCATCTTCATCGCCCAACACTTCCGCCCCCGCGAATTCTGGCACAGTGGGTTGACGAGTGACGCCTCCAGCTATAGAGAGCTCCTCACGGTTATTCAAAAGAAAGGGATCAGGATGGTGCAGGTTGAGGATGGCTTTGTCCGATCCATTGGGGGTGTGGGGCTGGAGGCCCTGCATCCGGTCGAGGGATGGATGCCCGGAGACAGGCAAAAACGGGGGTGGGTCAACAACAACTCCCTGGTGCTGCGGATGACATTCGGTGAATACACCTTCCTGTTCACCGGCGACATCGAAGGTGAGGCGGAAACGAGACTCCTCAAGGCCGGCAAGGAATTACGGGCCCATGTGCTTAAGGTCCCCCATCACGGGAGCAAGACCTCAAGCACGTACTCATTCGCCAAGGAGGTCTCCCCCCGGTACGCCGTCTTTCCCGTGGGCTATAAGAATATATTCCACTTCCCGAGCAGGAGAGTGGTGAGCAGGTATGAGAGCTGCGGCTGCCAAATCCTCAGGACCGACCTGGACGGGGCCATTACCGTGACCAGCGATGGGAAAAATGTACAGGTAAAGACGTACCAGGGGACTATGAGGTCTGCTGCAAGTAATACTTTCTCCCGTTGAGCAGGAGGAAGTATTCGTCTGTATCCTCATCATGCTGGGCGTACTGTGCCACCTGATAAAAGGGGAGGCGCAAAAATCGGGCGGGAAATCTCCCCTCTTTTACTGAACAATAAGGGATATTCCCCTCGACAATGCGAAAGGTATCCAGATCCAATCGCTCCTGGGTGCCGTCGTTGAGCCGGATTACAAAGGCCTCTTCACTATCCTTGACCAGCTCGGCCCCTTGCACTAAAAACACCGTATCCTCCACCTCCAGCCTGGCCCGCTCTCCCTTGATCTCCAGATAATACCCGTCATCGTCGAGGTGGAGCGACTCATGAAAGAGGGAAAGGATATCCTTGCGGATGATCTCCTTCCCCTCATAATACCACAGGCCGTCTTTGTCCACGCGGATGGTTGAACGCCTTTTTCCTTCCTTTGCTTGTAAACCAAGTTCCTTCAGCACCGTTTCCTTCTCGTTTCCGAAAAACCCTTTACCCTTTCTCAGACTATTCCGTCAAAGTGTTCTAGAACTAACGTCTTCTTATTTCTTCCTGCTTTCATAAGGCCCACCAATGTCAGTGAGCTCTAAGTTTACTGCTTGTCCCCAAAATAGTTTTTCATTTGCATCGAAGTACAGAAAAACTGCTTTATCTTGATCATTGGCCAACTCCTTTGTCATTCTGCTTAGATAATAACCGAAACTAGAAGCAACAACTTTTTTGTCATTCGGATATCTGAATTCAAACCCTTCTGAGTCCGGTTCTCCAAGGAGTTCGATGACCTCTGTCTTTGACATTCTTAATTTCAAAGAGTAAAAGTTCCCAACCACTCGCGAGAATTTTGCTTCATCTGCGCGATAGGGAAATTGCTGTACCCCATCAATGAACGTTGAAAAACTATATTTGTCTGATTCGACAAACCGAGCGGACCACTCCGGCTCAGAATAACACGCAAAAAGCAACATTGAATACATAATGATCACAATTGTTATAAGACGATACATTGAAAGCCTCCATTATATAGATTGGACCAAAAAGGGAGGTATTGATTCTAAATTATTTTTACTTCTTATGCCCCCCAGTAGAAAGGATCACTTTATTCAAAGACTTACTCCTTCTTTTTTGCTCGTTCCTTGGATCGCTGGGTGTCGGAAGCCATGTCGTTCGTTGAGTGTTGGTTTTTTATAACAATGCCTCAAATTCTTCCACGGTTAATCTTGCTTGTTTCAAGATATGAGAAAGGGTAGAACGTTTGATCGGACGGTGAGCGGGGATAGTTAATTTCAGTGTTTCCGTGGGAGTGTGTTTTTGGAGCCGAATATGGCTTCCTTTTTTGCCTCACCACAACCCATCCGTCCCGTTGCAGAGCCCTGATGACTTGATCGTATGGCAGGCTTGGAATTTTGGTCATACCGCCAGTTCGATCATTTCGGCGTTTGGGGTAAGGACCTGATCGTCTTCAATAGGTTCCAGATACAGTTCGATGGCCTCTCGAATATTTTTGAGTGCTTCCTCTCTATCGTCCCCTTCGCTGATGCAGCCCGGCAAGGAAGGAACAATCGCAGTATAACCTCCCTCTTCGCTTAGCTCTAATATAATTTTAATTTTCATGGTAGCACCTCTTCCTGCAAGGATACATTATTTTTGGGGAGCTTGTCATTCTACAAACCCATTTATCAGATGGATTGCAATGTAATATAACAGAATCTCTTTATCATATGTGTTAAATAATGTCAATTAAAGTTTGATATTTTGCTGGAAGAAGGAGGAAGATACAAACACTCAAAAACCTGGTATACTGCATTGATTGTGACTATACGGTAAATGCCAGGAGCTGAAGGATGCAGAAGAAGAATACTGATACGGTGCCCGGCGCATTAGACGGCATACAGATACTGGATCTGTCTATCCAGATCCCCGGCCCCTATGGCTCCATGATCCTTGGGGACCTGGGCGCGGAGGTCATAAAGGTCGAACAGCCCGGCGTCGGCGACTTCGCCCGCCTGCTCCCCTCGCTTTTTAACGGCATCAACCGCAACAAAAAGAGCATGATCGTGGACTTAAAATCCCCCCAGGGGCGGGCCATCGTGCTTAAATTTACCGAGCACGCAGATATCGTATTGGAAGGCTTCCGCCCCGGCGTAGCCCAAAAGCTCGGCATCGATTACGAAACACTCAAGGGGATCAATCCTCAGATCATATACTGCGCGATCACCGGGTACGGGCAAGACGGTCCGTATAAAGCAATATCCGGCCATGACTTAAACTATCAGGGCATTGCCGGTCTGTTGAGTCTGACGGAGCACCTTCAGGCAAGCGCCGATCTCTCCGGCATACCCCTGGCGGATATAGCGGGGGGCATGTTTGCGGCCATATCCATCTTGTCGGCGCTCATAAACCGTGAAAAGACGGGCAGGGGGCAATATATCGACGTCTCCATGACCGCCGGTGTGTTTTCATGGGTGAGCACCTCGCTGCTGGCGGCTTTTAAGGAGCTGAACGATGGGCAATCACTCTACATCCCCCACTATGGGATCTTTAAGACCAAGGACGACCGATTTATAACGCTCGGCATCATTCATGAGGAGCATTTTTGGCAGAACCTGTGCGCGGTGATAGACCTCGGCGCGATGAAAGACTTGGATCTCATGGAGCGGGTCGCGCGGCGGAATGAGATAGTGAGCGTCTTGCAGACGGCCTTCATGACCAAGACAAGAGAGGAATGGATCTCTTTATTAAATAAAGCAGACGTACCCTGCAGCCCCCTGCTGACCATTGAAGAGAGTTTCGCCGATCCGCAGATAAAACATCGAAAGATGGTATTTGAGCAGGAACATCCCTCTGAAGGCCGGATCAAGCAGAGGGCCTTCCCCGCCACGTTTTCCGACATGTCGTTGAAACAGGATGTGCCGCCGCCGTTATATGGACAGCACACGGAGGAGATACTACGAGATCTGGGTTATGCACAGGATGATATTAGGAAGTTGAGAGCAGAAAAGGTCGTTGCCTAGAGGGTTATAGTATCTCTATGCTTGCCAATACGAGGCGGGGCTGTCTTTTCGGCATCTTTGTCCACGCCGATAGTACATCACATTCCGTAATACTATATCAAAGCCATGGATAGCATTTCTCGCGGTTTTTTTGCCCAACCGTCGATTCCAAACTCCTTTATTTTTCGTAAATTCTCCACGGGGGCATCACCATGCATTGGTTTAAGAAAGTCTAATTTATTACAGGACTCAAAATCACTGCATTCCCAACAACCTTCATACGATTTTTCTTGTATGCATTTAATAATCTCACATGAACCTCCGCAGCCGTCACCGCCCAACCTGCATGGTGTTTCGCATTTAAGCCCTGCAATTGCTTGTAATAAAAAGATCAGCAAACCATAATCGTCGAATTCCTTGATATGATCTCTCTTTACCTTTGCATATTCTGAAAACCGTTGGCTATCAAGTTCCCTTAATAAACGAGTCGCCAAATCAGATGCTTTGGATTGATATCGAATGCAATCTCCGCAATATAATCCACAATACGCTGTGAGGTCTCTTTCTTTCATCGCTTCTCGCCTATAACTTATTTAGGAAAACTTAAGGATGTCCCCTTTCCCCTGGTATTGACTATAGATCACGCAGCAGTTTCGTGATGCCGGGGGTGCCGAAGGTTGCCTCGAAGGTCGGATCTCTTTTTTCGCTATCAAATATGAATCCGCTCTTCTCATAGGCACGCCGGGCAGGGGTATTATTAACGAGGACCCCTATCTGGGCACGTTTATACCCGCCCTCTCTACCTCTTGCAAGTATTTCATCGAGCAATTTATTTACCACACCCTTCCTTCTCTGCTCCGGATGGGTGGCGACACTCTCCACGATCCACGCCCCTTCTGTATTATCAGGGATGCAGGTCATCCAGGAGAGATAGCGCTCGATGGCTGCCTTTTGCTCGTCACTGGACCACCCTGCCTTTTGGAAGACCTCCGGAAGGGCCTGCGCGAATGCCTGCATGCCGATTATTGTTGGATCATAGCCGCTTAACGCCCCCGCTTGTTGTCCATTTATCTCTGCCACGATAAACGTAGAATAATGAAACAGGTGGGCTTCGTGCGTCGCGGCAACGAGATTGAGGAACGAGAGACAATCGTGCTCTGTCCCTCCTATATAATGGTCCCAAACCCCATACTGAAGATGCGATCGTGCTGCAGTAAGCATAACCCACGCGAGAAATGAAACATCATCTTTGTTGGCTGATCTGATATCAATATTCATATTTTTCTTACCTATAACTTATTGATGAGATAGATTCACGAATTAGCCGAGGGATTTCTTGGCTAATTTGGCCTTCTCAGTATTAGAAGTGGGCTATAAGGTTACAATCTTTCCCATTCATCTTTGCTGATTCCTGCTTGACGAATGATCCTAGCTAAAAGTTCTTTCCCGATTTCTTTTTTATGTGGATTTGGTATCGTAAGGGTGAGATCGTCTTTAACCATAAACTGATGTTTGCCACCGGAATAAGGGCCGTCAAAACCTGATTTCCTCAAATACCTAATTAAACCCTCCCTCTTGATAGGACCAAAAACAGGCATCAGCCCACTGCTTGCTTCTTGATCTTAATTTCGATGCCTTCAATAGGAGGAATGGCAAGGTTCTTATAAACTCGAAAGAGAACCCACTCTTCTAATATTTCCTCCAATTCTTTTCTACATTGCTCTAACGTTGGGGCATTGGAATACACACCAGGGCATTCCGCAATTTCAGCATAAAACGTTCCATCGTCCGGTAGAATTTCATACCGGGCGTGTTCCATCGCTGCCTGAATATACTCCCTTAGCATATTTTTCCTTCCTTCCTAACTAACATATATTAGATGAATTCACAAAAAACAGAAAGGATTTCTTTCTTCACAAACTCACCCCTTCATCTTCGCCAGCTCTTTGGAGCGTTGGGTGGCGGAGGCCACGGCCTCCATCACGGCCCCCCTGAACCCCTTGGCCTCCAAGGAGGCGATCCCCGCTATGGTCGTCCCGCCGGGGGAAGATACCCTGTCTTTAAGATGGGCGGGGTGCTCACCCTGCTCCGAGAGGAGCCGCGCGGTACCCAGGACCGTCTGAATCGCCATTTCCAGGGCATCTTTTCTCGGCAGCCCCATGCGCACGCCGCCATCTGCCAGGGCCTCGATAAAGAGGCTGACATAGGCCGGCCCGCTGCCGCTCATGCCGGTCACGGCGTCCATGAGCGCCTCGGGAATGACCACCGTCTTGCCCAGGGCGTTGAATATCTCCTGGGCCACTTCCAAATCTTCGTCCATTGCCTCCCCCCCTGCGGAGAGGGCGGTGGCGGACTCCAACGCCAAGGCCGCGATATTGGGCATCGCCCTGACCAGGCGCGCATCTTTGTCCAGGATAGAGGCAATAGCCCCGAGGGAGGCCCCGGCGGCGATGGAGATGAGGAGCGTCGCGGAATCGAGGGCTGGGGCGATCTCCTGCAGGACTCCCTTCAACTCCTGGGGCTTGACCGCGAGGATGACGACTTCTGCCTGGGAGACGAGCTGGCGATTATCCGAGACCACCTCAACGCCGTAGTCCTTCTTGATGGACGCACGTCTGTCGACACGGACCTCACTGACCGCAATGTTCTTCGCCATCCCCTTGTGGTGGAGACCCCGCAGGATGGCCTCTCCCATATTGCCGCAGCCAATGATCCCGATCTTTTTCTTCAACATCTCCAGCTCCTTTTTATTAATTGGAATGCGGTTTGTTCACCCCCTTCCACACAAGGGGGCTCGAAAATTCACGGTGAATTTTTACTAGGGTTGCGCTTGCATCGAGAAAAAAAGCTCGTTGATGCCTTGTTGCCGGGAACTATCTTCTTACCTCAAAAAATAGATGGTGGAGATGGGGGGATTCGAACCCCCGACCCTCACGTTGCGAACGTGATGCTCTCCCAACTGAGCTACATCCCCACACAGGTGTCTTCTATTCCTTCTTTTCGAAAAAGCCCTTGATCACCTCTTTGAGTTCCGTCAGATCCGAGCTCTTCACCACATAGGCATCAGAGGCCCAGGTGGTGAGATCCCTCTTGTAGTCCCCGTAGGCGGTGCAGATGACGACGGGCACATCCTTGTCCTCTTCTCGTATCCGCTCCAGGACCTCCAACCCCTCCATGTCGGGCATCTTGAGGTCGAGCGTGACCAGGTCCGGTTTCCATTGGTTTAGTTTCTCCAGGGCCTCCTCGCCCCCCCCGGCCAACTCAACCTCGTACCCCTCCTCTTCTAATTCCTCCTTGAAGAGGAGACGGATACTCTCTTCGTCATCGACCACCAAAATGCGCTTCATAAACCCCTATGAAAATCCTTTCTCACCCCTACCTTCTTAAAATACCATTCCCCGCACAAGGATTCAAGGATTCCAGGATGTGGCCGGTATGTTTATCACTGACCACATGGTAAAACGCCTTGAAATAATAGCCAATTTTAGGTGCCTTGTCTACCGTAAAATCCCTGCGTGAGCAAGTACTCCTCCACCTGCGGGGGGACCAACCCCTTTACCGATTGCCCCTCCGCCAATCGCTGGCGGACCTCAGAGGAAGAGATTTCGGCTAGTTTGGCCGGAAGCGTAAGGGGGGAGACCTGTGCCGCAAAGGGTTGGTTCTCCTGACGCCCAAAGAGCTCGGTGAGGTCCTGCTCGCCGCACGCACCTCGGTTGGCCACCAAAAACCGGACCTGAGAAAAGAGCAAGCGCACTGACTCCTCTCTGTCTGCATAGTAGGCGGGGTCGAGGACCCTCGTGATGGTATCGTACCCCACGATGAAATAGATCTGTGTATTTCGCTGATACATGTTCTTCAAGGCCTTCACCTTATCGAGGAACAACCCCCGGTTGGCGATCCCCACCGAGATCAGTTGATCTGCGCCGAAGAGGGCCAAAAGCATCAGGAGCCTGTCCGCCAACTGCGCCCCGTAAAGCTCCTTATCCATGGCCTGCTGGTCCTGCACCAGGAGGATCTCGTCAAAGGCGACGGCTGCCCCCGCCTCCCTGACCAGGGCCTCATGGGCGGCCGTAGGGGGATTAAAGGAGGCGGGCAGGACGCCCAGGACGCCCCCTTTCGTATACTTGATCCCCCCCGTGGCCCACTTTACTATCTGGATGAGCGGAGACTCTTGCCGCGCAAGAGAGCGCACCACTCCGTGCAGGTACTCCCTCGTGCGAGGATGATAGGGATCTGTGAGCCTTGGTTTCGCCATAGGAGGTATTTCGCTGGAAACGGGCCTCATCGCTGCAGGGCCTCAAAAAACCAGTGTTGTTTGACTGCCCTCTTATATCACATATCGATCTCTCTGCCGGCACGCTCGTTGACCGTACACAGAGGGTCACCAGGGCTCCAGCCCCCGCCCCGCAGCGGCTGAAAACAGGCGTTGCAAGAAGTACAGGGGATGATCTCTTCGGCCCTGCCCTCCCGAGCCTTATGCGGCCATGCGGGATCGGCCACCAACTGCCGGGCGATCCCGACGAGGTCGGCCCTTCCGCCTGCCACAATGGACTCGGCCACCTCCGGGCGATTAATTCGCCCGACGGCCATCACGGGGACGGAGACGGCCTTCTTTATGGCCTCGGCCAGATAGACAAAGGTCCCCATCTTGGCCCTCTTGGTGGGTGAGGCCTCGCGACCGACTGGCAGACCGATGGAGACATCGAAGGCATCGACCCCTGCCCGTTCCAGTGCGGCTGCAAAGGCTTTGCTCTGTCCGATGGTAATGCCACCGGCCCTCTTTTCCTCGGCGCCGATCCGGTAAAAGATGGGAAACGCGCTTCCCACCGTCCTTCTCATAGATTCGACCATCTCCAGGCCGAAGCGCATTCTGCCCTGGAGATTGCCGCCGTATTCGTCCGTCCGCTTGTTGTCCGTCCCTGAAAAAAACTGGCAGGGGAGATAGCCGTGGGCGCCGTGCACCTCCACGAAATCGAAGCCCGCCTCCTGAGCCGCACCCGATGCCAGGGCAAACTTGCGCATGATGGACCTGATTTCATCTTGCGTCAGGGCCCGCATCGTGTCCACGGCCGAAGGCGCCGCCAGTTCACCACCGGGCACCATGGATGCGCCGTTCCCCGGTGGCACCTGGTTGCCGTGCCAGAGTTGGATCCCTATCCGTGCGCCAGCATCCCTTATTTCCTCGGTGAAGGACTGCATGCTTGCTATAAATCTGCGCACACCGTCGGCCCGCCCCCAGGCCTCATCGTCGATAAAGAGGTCCACGGAGGTCGCGCACATGATGATGGCGCCCACCCCGCCCCGCGCCCGCTCTAAATAAAAGGCGCGGGCGCGCCGGTTTCTGAGCCCCAGCATGAGCTGCATGGCAGGCATCACGATACGGTTTTTGAGCACCATACCCCTTATCGTTAATGGCTCGAACAACCTCATTGCCGTCCTACCCTACGGTCTTTGCGGTCTTGTAATGGATCGCATCGCATGATTGTACCATACACCGGCCACCGACACCATCGCGTCCGCGCACACCGGTCACTATCCCCTCCATTAAACCGCTTGAGCTTTCGCCTGGTTATTGTTAGTATTGTCAACCCAAGAACCCAAACAGCAGGATCCTCTTGTGGCGACGCAGAAGAAAGAAAACCTACCCATCGGCATCTTCGACTCGGGGGTAGGAGGGTTGACGGTCTTTAAGGAGGTCATCGGCCTCCTCCCCCACGAGGACATCACCTACCTGGGGGACACGGCACGTGTCCCTTATGGTACCCGCTCGCCCCAAACGGTCATTAAGTATTCACAGGAGATCACGGGCTTTCTCCTGCGCCAGGGGATCAAGCTCCTGGTGGTGGCCTGCAATACCTCATCGGCCGTGAGCCTCCCTGCTCTTAAAAAAGCGCATGATATGCCGGTCATCGGGGTGATCGACCCCGGGGCGCGGCGGGCGGCAAAAATGACGCAGAACAAGCGGGTAGGGGTCATCGGGACCGAGGGGACGGTGAAAAGCCGCGCCTATGAGCAGGCCATCCACCTGATCGATCAAAAGATCACCGTCATCAGCCGCTCGTGTCCCCTCTTTGTGCCCCTGGCGGAGGAAGGGTGGGTGGAGAATGAGGTCAGTCGCCTCACGGCCCAGAGCTACCTCCTCCCCTTGCGTGAGGAGGCCATCGACACCTTGGTGCTCGGCTGCACCCACTATCCCCTCTTGGAGGGGATCATCAAGGTAGTCATGGGGGATGCGGTCCGCTTGGTCAACTCCGCCAAGGAGACCGCCAAGGAGGTGCAAAGGGTCTTAGAAGAGGAAAAGCTCGCCGCCTCCGGAGAAAAAAAGGGGGCGTATAGATTCTATGTCACCGATAATGCGGAGCGCTTCATCGCGGTAGGGGAACGATTCTTGGGGAGGGCGTTGGGATCAGTAGAAGAGATAGGGTGACGCTCAAAGCCCCATGCCCTTGCTGATCTCCCTCAACAGGGCGATGTTTTCGGTATGGCCGGTCATGTTGGCGGTAACCATCCCCTTGAGGGGACGGTTCAAGAGATAGAAATCCCCGAAGATGTCGAGGATCTTATGGCGGACAAATTCGTCGGGGAACCGCAGGGTGGTATTGACCACTCCCCGGTTATCCAAGAGGATAATATTGTGAAGGTGGCCCCCCCCGGCCATCCCCATCTTGCTCAGTTTTTCCGCGTCCTTTAAGAATCCGAAGGTCCTGGCAGGGGCGATCTCCTCTTTGAAGTGCTCTGCACCGTCCACCATAAAGGTGTACTCCTGCTCACCAATCGGAGGGGGATAGTTTAGATGATACCGGATCCCAAAGGTATCGGCAGGTTCGATGTAGATGTATTTGCCCTCCGGAGACTCCTCCCCCACCTGATAGCGGCGATTGATCACCAACTCCTCGTATCCGGCCGTTTGCTCTTCGATCCCCGCCTCCTCGATGATCCGGCAAAAATCGAGGGCGGAGCCGTCCATGATGGGGATCTCACCGTTGATCTTGATCAAGAGGTTATTGATGCGGTAGGCATGTAAGACCGCCATGAAGTGTTCCACCGTCCTGATAACGGTCCTCCCCTTGGCCACCGAGGTGGCAAACTCCGTGGAGCGGACGTAATCCAAATGTCCCGGTACGGTGTAATCCTCGGAGAGATTGCAAAATACAATGCCGCTGCCCGGGGGTTGGGGTAACAGGATCATTCCCGTCTTCAGTCCGGAATGAAGGCCGGTCCCATAGAGGATCATGCTTTGCTTGAGGGTACGCTCAGGCACGAGACCCGGCTCCACCTGGGTCTCAGGGGATGGGGACGGGCGCTCGGCTGATTCTCTCTGGTCGGTCGTCACGAAGCTGAATTGTTGCTGGCTGCGCTCGTTTTCCTTCAGGAGCTTGTGCAGACGCTTGCTCTCCAGCTTTAACTGGCGGTGTTCGAGGGCCTTTTCCAAAATGACCAAGAGGATATCCATGGACAGGGGTTTTTCGATGAAATCAAAGGCCCCCAGTTTTATCGCCTTGATGGCGGTGGAAATGGTCCCGTGTCCGGAGATGACGACCACGGCGCTGTCCACGTCGATCTCCTGCAGCCTCTTGAGGACCTCTATCCCATCCATATCGGGCATCCATATGTCCAGGAGGAGGGCATCAGGTGACTTAGCTTGATAGAGCTGCAGGGCCTCCCGCCCATCCCGGGCGGTAACGGTTGCATATCCCTCATCCTGCAGGATGCCGACGATGGACTTGAGGACGCCCTTTTCGTCGTCCACCACCAGAATCGTTGCCTTCGCCATAGTCCCCTCTTATCTCCTTCCCTGTAACGCCTAGTTATAACACAAAGGCCTTTTCTATGCAATCCAACTCTGACGTGCGTCACCCACAAATCCCACCCCCAGAGGAGAGGAATGCAAGGGTTGTCATTTCCCCCTGATGGGGTTACCATAAAAGGACGCAAGGTAGGGGGAAATGGTCAAAGCATCCAAGAAATCTAAGACTCAACATCCCGACGAGCTCGCCGAAATTACGACTGCGGAGAAGACCAAAGGTGAACACCTTGTACCCTTTGACCCCCTGCGCCGCTATTTGCACGAGATCAGCACCCTCTCCATCCTCAGCGCTGAAGAAGAGCGAGAAACCGCCATCAGGTACCGTGAGTCCGGGGACAAAGAGGCCGCCCTGAAGCTGGTGATATCCAACCTGCGATTGGTGGTGAAAATCGCCCTCGAACACCACCGCTACTGGACCACGAACCTCTTAGACCTCATCCAAGAAGGCAATGTGGGACTCATGCAAGCGGTCACAAGATTTGATCCCTATCGCGGCGTCAGGTTCACCACCTACTCCTCCTTCTGGATCAGGGCCTACATCCTGAAGTTCATCATGGATAATTGGAGCCTGGTGCGCATCGGCACCACCCAGGCCCAGCGAAAGCTCTTCTTCGACCTCAAAAAGGAGAAAGAGCGATTGGAGCGAATGGGGTTTGACCCCGTCCCAAAACTGGTTGCCGAAAGCTTAAACGTAAGAGAGGACGAAGTGGTCTCCATGACCCAGCGTATGGGGGGGGCGGATATCTCCCTCGACACCCCGGTGGGAAACGATTCCCAGGCCACCTACGGAGACCTCCTCACTGCAGGAGTCCCCGCCCTCGATGAGCGGCTGGGGGATAAAGAGCTCAGGGCGCTCTTTGCCGAGAAGTTGGGTGAATTCCGCCTCTCGCTCGATGGGAGGAACCGGGAGATCTTCGAGAAGCGAATGATGGCCGAGAGGCCGCTGACCCTGCGAGAAATCGGCCAGAAGTACAATATTTCCCCGGAACGAGTGCGGCAGATAGAAGAGGAGATACTGACAAAGGCGAAGAAGTTCCTGCAGCGGGAGATACCCGATTTCGATGCCTACAAGGGGGATGTGCTCACCCCCCCCGATTAACCGCCTCACGCGGACACGCTCATCGTTGAGGAGCATTGCCGTGACGATTCGTGAATCTTTGGAGGAAATAGAAAAGAAGATCCTCTCGCCCCACGCCCAGCTGAGCAGCCAAACCAAGGGGAGGGCGAGGGAGGAGCGGGAGTGTGATCTCCGTCCCCCCTTTCAGCGGGACAGGGATCGGATCATCCACTCCAAGGCCTTCCGCCGCCTCAAGCACAAGACCCAGGTCTTTCTCTCCCCGACCGGAGATCACTATCGCACGCGGTTGACCCATACCCTGGAAGTCGCCCAGATCGCCAGGACCATCTCCAAATCCCTGCGGCTCAACGAGGACCTTACCGAGGCCATCGCCCTGGCCCATGACCTGGGGCACACCCCCTTCGGCCATGCAGGGGAGGAAGTCCTCGATCAGATCTCCCCGCATGGATTCTCTCACACCGAGCAGAGCCTGCGGGTCGTGGACCTGCTGGAACGGGAGGGAAGGGGACTGAATCTCACGTTTGAAGTAAGGGACGGGATCACAAAGCACTCCAAGGGAAAAGGGGCAATCATCCCTCGGAACCCTTCGGAGAAAGCTGCCACCCTGGAGGGACTGGTGATGAGGGTGGCCGATGTCATCGCCTATGTAAACCATGACCTCGATGACGCGATCAGGGCCGGGGTACTCGATAAACAGGATATCCCCCGGGAGTGTTCACACATCCTCGGCGATACCCACGGCGAGAGGATAGACGCCATGGTGAAGGATGTCATTCACAGCACGCTCTCCTCTCAGGGAGATGGGTTTGCCCTCTCCCTCAGCCCCCCCATACTGGAGGCCATGGTGAGGCTCAGGGATTTCCTCTACGATCGGGTATATGAATCCGAGGTAGTCCATGAGGATTTCGTGAAGGCCTCCAAAATCTTGATAGAGCTCTATGAGCGGTTCACCTCGGATACCGACCTCTTCCTACGAGAGATAGACAGGGATGAGCTCTACGATACCGTTGACAAGTGTGTGTGCGATTACCTGGCCGGAATGACGGACCGCTACGCCTTTCATCTCTACGAGAGGATATTCCTCCCGCGCCCCTGGCTGATCCTGTAACGAAGGAGGGAGAGGCAATGTTGGAAAAGGCCCTGGATAAGATTGCGGAACAAATCATCGCCCTGGACGAGGCCTCCTTGACTCAGTTGCGAAAAAAATACCTGGACAAGCTCTTTCACTTCGAACCCACCAAGGCATGGGAGCAATCGGTGATCATCTACTTCATCATCAACGGGGTGATTGCCAAGAACAACCTCTTCAACCACCACATCGTGTCAGGGCAACAAGAAGAGAAAAAAGAAGGACCTGAAGACAAAGGACCAAGGGGGGGGAAGAGGAGGGGGAAACTGAAAGTCGTTAAATAATAAGGAGAAAATTGACCATGGATTTTTGGCTTCATTATAGAGGGAAATTAAAAGCTAACGGTTCAACAAAGCATAAGCACGAAATTAGAAAAGTATTTCATAGCCAAATCAAGGAACTCTGGAAACATGAGCCGCTGAAGACATTCCCGGTAAAAGAAGGTGGCCGTGTAACTGGAGACCTAATCAAACAATTTGGAAATCACAAATTTGTGACGCTCATTATAAAAGGTGAAGAAGGTAAAGAATTGGGTTTGTATGCTGGGCTTGACATAACAATCCTGCGCGCCGAACCACCAGGGAAGATCATCCAGCATGGAGACCTTGACAACAGACTAAAAACCCTTTTTTGATGCCTTGCGATACCCGCAAAACGAAGATGAAATCCCTACCGAAGAAAGCCAAATTGATGATTATTTATACTGTCTATTAGAAGATGATAAACTGATAATAAGGGTAAATGTGCTTACTGACCGCTTACTAGACTTTAAAAACCCAGAGGAAGTGCTTCTGCTAATTCACGTGACTTTAAGGAGTAAGGGTCGAAATACCCTATGGCTTCAAGCTTTAGGTCTTTAATTATAGTCGGTCCTTACCCCCACAAGCTCAAGGGGAATTGATGATCAAACCAGGCCCCCAAAGGGGCCTTTTGTTTTTCTAGCTTGAGAGAGCTATGGGGTCAAATCTTCATTTATTACATTTCTGATTCTTGCGTATCTTCCTTTCTGTTTCATGTCAACAATAAAGATTTGACCCCTTTTCTTTTGACCCCTTTTCTTCTTCCTATTTTAATCCCTTCGGTTAGCTCCTCCTCAATTGCCGCAATCGTGCTTGTTCCAAAGGACCGACTGAAGCCTACACGTTCAGCCAATTGGCTTCGGGTCAACCCCTTTAGCAATCGGTGCATTTTGATCTGTTTACCTACATTGAATACTTTATCCACGTACTATTTCCGGCTGTTAAATTCTCATTTTTATTGCTTCTACCCTCTAAAGAACTATGGGGTCAAATCTTCATTTATGACATTTCTGATTGTTGCGCATCTCCTTTTTGTTTCATTTCAATAATAAAGATTTTACCGCTCTTCCCCCATTTACTGATAGTTTTTTATCGTAACTGTCATCTCAGCGCTGAGTTTGTGACTTAGCAGAATAGTTCTTTATTATGTCTCGTAACCTTTTGGCATCATCATAATAAAGGCCCATCACAACAACTTCATCGCCGGTTATTTCTTCCCGAATGACAGGTGCCATAAGTAAATGACCCTCAAATATGATAGCAAGCCTTCGCTTTATATTATTTGTTGTTAGTTTCCCGAATTTATCCTGCCCCTTTTTATTTAAAATAATTGTAACGTTGTATAATGGAGGGGTTAGTACCTCCATCTTGGCATCTTTCATATCGGTGATATCTAATTCAATTTTTTTGCTCACCCAATAATTTTCCTTTCCAAGCTTAAAATATTCATAATCTTTCTTATCTATCTTTACTTCTGAGGGCTGCAGAAATGATATTTTGTCGTGATCAGGATGCACTAACCGTAAAGTCAATATTGCATTCCCTGAAATAGCGTTAGTGAGAAAGATGCCCATTAACAAAATTAGGGCTAAGATTATGCTATAAAGTTTATTCATTCTTCTCCTTTTTTATATTTAACAATGAGTAGACTGACCAGTATAAGACACCCGGCAGACTGGTTTGTCAGCCTAATAGAAAGAGCTATGGGATCAAATCTTCACTTATGACATTTCTGATCGTTGCATATCTTCCTTTCTGTTTCATGTCAACAATAAAGATTTGACCCCCTTTCCCCCGCATTCATGAATTAGGTTACATCTTATAGCATAGTAGATGATATCTTCCAAACCAACTAGATTGTTTTTGTCTTTTTTAATTTTGGGGTCGGGGATAAAATCACATTTAATTCTAAGGCCACCAGTAGAAATGCCAGGAAGTCCAAAGAAACTTACGATTCGCATGTTTTGTTGAATGAATTTTTTTATTCTTTCATTATTATTCTTTAGGGTAGGATATAGCTTCTTTGCAGTTGCATCAACGGCAGAACAGGTTAGAGCAAGGGCTACGGTGTAATTGCCGTTATGGTAATTTTCTATTGCGCTAGAAATAAATTTCCCAGTTCCCATCTTTTATTGTTTTTTGGATAACGTGGAGCATCACCGGCCGGCGGAAGCGAAACTGGAGCCGGACCGCAGTGCATGCCCTTGTTAGGGTTCCTAGGACTTTGGGAATCGCCCACGTGCTAGCATAGATGGTAGCTGACCACTTATACCTGAGATTGCGATCAAGGCGAGAAACACCATAAGAATACCTGTTCCAGCTGCTATCTTGCTGATATCCCCAAGCGAAGGAACCATGACGCAGAGTAAGTAAAGTGAAATAAAGCCTGCGAGACTGCATACGAAGTTAAAGAAAAAATCTTGGATGCATAATACATAAACTAGCCCGAACCCTGACCAGTTTTTTTTCTTGTCTCTGCCCTTCTGATTGTGATTCTGGATTAAGGGGCCTCTGGAACCATAATAGAGGCTGGTAACTATTGCGATAAAAATGTACCAATTAAGATGATTGACTGGGAAGTTGAGCATGGCGTTTTTACTCCATTCTTTTGAACCCTAACATTAATATACGATTTTCCTCTCTGCTCTTAACATAAGTACATTATAGCATGTATACAGATGGTGGGAGTATATAAAAAAGGGGAAGCAGGATTTGCTTCCCCTTCATCGTCTCTTTTTGTTTTCATTCGACCCTGTCGCTAAACGTTATCTCCTCCGGCTTGCCACCGTCAGCCTGTTCATGGCCCGTTCAAGGGCGGCCGCGGAGTAATAAAATTCCCTCTCCTCGGGGCTGACTTGTTTCAACCGCTTCTCGGCCCGCTCCTTGGCCCGCTTGGCCCGCTCCTGGTCTATCTCCGGGGGCAACTCCGCGGCCTCGGCCAGGATGGTGACCCGGTCGGGGAGGACCTCCACGAACCCCCACGTCACGGCCATATGCCGCTCCTCTTTCCCGGCGCGGTACATCACCTCACCAATCTGCAGGGTGGTGAAGAAGGGGGTGTGCCCGGGCAAGACCCCGAACTCCCCCTCTGCCCCAGGGGCCGTGATCTCTTCTACCTCCTCGCTCAAAACCAGGCGATGAGGGGTTACCACTTCCATGAGGAAATTACTTGCCATGCGGCCTACTCCTCGGCTCTCATTCTTTCTGCCTTCTCCTGGGCCTCTTCGATGGTCCCCACCATGTAAAAGGCCTGCTCGGGGACATCATCGTGTTTACCCGCCACCAGCTCCTGAAAACCCCTGACAGTATCTTCAAGCTTTACATATTTCCCCTTGCTGCCGGTAAACTCCTCCGCCACGAAAAAGGGCTGGGAGAAAAACCGCTGGATCTTTCTGGCCCGCGACACGGTCAGCTTATCCTCTTCGGAGAGCTCGTCCATACCCAGGATGGCAATGATGTCCTGCAGGTCTTTGTACTTTTGCAGGATCACCTGAACCTCCCGGGCCACCTGATAGTGATCCTCCCCCACCACCTGGGGGTTGAGGATCTTGGAGGTGGAATCCAGGGGGTCCACTGCCGGATAGATCCCCAGTTCAGAGATCTGCCGCGAGAGGACGGTGGTGGCGTCGAGGTGGGCGAAGGTAG
>Ga0307422_1000362_pt1 | contig 26439 bp, 20 predicted proteins | sample SalMarWE160290MG_FD_202153 | JGI IMG/M metagenome (GOLD analysis project Ga0307422, IMG submission 202153) | Salt marsh sediment microbial communities from the Plum Island Ecosystem LTER, Massachusetts, United States - WE1602-90 | ecosystem: Environmental > Aquatic > Marine > Intertidal zone >...
CAGCCGCCACCGTCCTGAACACCAACTGGACTGCCGCCGACTCCACCTCCATCCTGGCCGCGGCCTTCCTGGCCCTGGCGGGCGCCGTCGCCGTTCGCTCCGGGGCCGTCCCCTTCCACCTTCCGGCGGCCCTGCTGAGCCGGAGCGGCGAAGGGCTGGGCCTTGTCCTGTCGCTGGTCTGGGTCCCGTCCGGCTTCGCCCTGGTCGCCCTGAGCTGGAACTCGACGGTCTACGGCGTGCCCGGGGACTGGCTGGACAGGACGGTCCTGGCCGTCCAGCTGGTGGCGCTGGCCACGCTGATCCTGGGAGCCGTGGGGGCCATCCTCCATGACGAAGTCGAGGAGATCGTCGCCTACTCCATCGTCCAGGATGCAGGCTTCATCTTGCTGGCCCTGACCGCGCGGGACGCCGAGGCGGCGCAGCCGGCAAGGCTGTGGTTGCTGGTCTTCGTCCTGGCCAAATCGGCCCTGGTCGCCTGGGCGGCGGCCGTCTCCTGGTCGTTCAAGACATCCAACCTGGTCCGGCTCCGCGGCTGGCTCCGCCGTTCGCCGCTGCTGGGATTGGCCCTGGCTCTCATCGTCGTGGCCACGCTCGGCTGGCCCGGCAGCGACGTCTTCGAGGCCCGGGCCGCCCTGGCCCGGCTGGGCCTGCCGGAGCCCCTGCGGTTCGCCGGGCTGGCCGCAACCCTGCTTGCCCTTGTCTGCTACCTCCGCCTCCTGGGAGCGGGCCTGATGCCCGAGTCGGAGGAGGTACGGCAAGCAGCCGGTGAGCGGCTCCGCCTCCCGCACTCCGCGGCCGACGAGGCCGGGCCGGAGCGGGACGAGACGGCCGAGGAGGCCGACCTCTCCGCCGATCGCCGATCGCGACGGCGGCGGCAGCAGCCGCGCGGCCAAGCCCTGCTCGCGATACGCCTCAACAGGCCCCTGGAGACGAGCTTGCTGGTCGTGGCCGGCGCGGCCCTGGCTGTAGCCGTCGCCTTCGGCGGCTTCGACGCACCGCGGGCCACCCAATCCGGGATTGCGCTAGACGAGGTTACGGCGCCCCTGGCGCCGGGCGGCTACGAGCCCGGGCCGGACGTCACGGTCGAGCCTACGGTCTCACCGACCTCCAGCCCGGAGCCCACGCCCGAAGTCTCGCCCAGCCTGGCTCCGGAGCCCTAGCCGCCTACTTCTTGCGGCCAAGCATCCAGCGGTCGATCGTACGCTCGTAGGTCAGCAGATCGTCGGGCTCGAACCAGAGCGCCAGCTCGGAGGCAGCGCTCTCGGGTCCGTCGGAGGCATGCACCAGGTTCTTGCGGGTAGCGACCGCCAGGTCGCCGCGAATGGTGCCGGGGGCCGCGTCGGCCGGATTGGTGGCTCCATTCATGGCCCGCACCATGGCGATCGCCCCCGGGCCTTCCACGGCCATGGCGACCAGCGGGCCGGCAGTGATGAAGTCGACAAGGGCCTCGTAGAAGGGCTTGCCCTGGTGCTCGGCGTAGTGGCGCTCGGCCAGCTCGCTGCTCACCTGCAGCAGCTTCAGGCCGACGATGCGCAGGCCGCGGTCTTCATAGCGGGCCACGATGCGGCCGACCAGGCCGCGCTGGACCCCATCCGGCTTGATAAGAACGAGGGTGCGCTCGGTCACTGGCTGTTCCCCTGATGTGATCTGACGGCGGCGATTCTACCGGGCTTGCCGGATGGACCGGGGGGCGTCACTCCCAGCGGATGGGCGGCGGCTCTGGGGCCGCCTTGCGGATGGGCTCATCCGGCGCGGGTGGCTCGGTGGGTTGCGGCTCGACCTCGGCCTCGGCGGGGGCAGAGGCAGCATCGGCCTCAGCCGCGACCCGGATCGCATCCACTCGCACCAGTTCCAGGGCCAGGTCGCGGCGGTCGCCGATCCCCGCCAGCACGGCCGGAGCGGCCTCAGGCGACATGCGCAGAGCCACGGCGAAATGGAGCGCCGCCAACAGCGGATCGGCTGCCTCCAGAGCGGCCGACCCGGCCGCGACCGCCTCGTCCCACGGGTGGCCTTGTGCCGCCGCAGCGGGGGCCGGCTCGGGCGCCGGCGTCGGTTCGGCCTTCTCGCCGCGCGCCGCGGCGGCAGGCCGCTCCTCGGGAGCGGCTTGCTGCTGCTCGGCCTCGGCAGCAGGCTCTGGTTCGGCGGACTCGGCCTCCGGCTTCGCTTCGGCCTCCGGCTTCGGCTCCGCGGCTTCGGCCTCCGGCTTCGGCTCGGCCTCGGCGGCGGGCTTCGGCTCGGCCTCGGCGGCGGGCTTCGGCTCGGCCTCGGCGGCGGGCTTCGGCTCGGCCTTCTCGTCGGCGATCTCCCCCGCCTGATCGGCCGCCTGGGCAACCTCGACGATCTGGGCCCACAGCGCCTCGGACGAAACCCTGGCCGGTTCGGGCCCTGGCTTGGCCGGTTCGGGCCCTGGCTTGGCCGGTTCGGGCCCTGGCTTGGCCGGTTCGGGCCCTGGCTTGGCCGGTTCGGGCCCTGGCTTGGCCGGTGTCTCGATCTTGATGCCCACGGAGGGAGACGGCGCTGGACCGGCGGTGACACCAGCCCAGTTGAGCCGCCGGGGCAGCCCGGCGAAGATGGCGTCCAGGTCCTTGCCAAGCCTCTCGGCCGCGATCTCAGCGGAGCGCCGCGCCTCCACCTGTCGGCCACCCCGAGCGGCCGCCTCGGCCGCGATCAGGAAGCCGAGCGCCTGGTCGCCGTCCTTCGACAGATACTCCGCCGCCGCCATTCCCGCCCCCGGCAGATCGGCCGTCCGCCATCGCACCTCGGCCAGATCCAGCAGCCCAGACAGGTCGAGATCGCCCGAGGCGGCCAGCGCTTCGTACTGGACCCGCGCGGTCATCAGCGACCCCGTCCGCAGATGCAGCCGGGCGAACTTGATGCGCGCGGCGGCTTCCGGTTCGGGCGGAGGCCCGCTGCGGGCCCGATCCACGCCCCCGGGAGCCATGCCTTCGGGGGCGACTCCGGCCATCGTCGTGAAGAGTGGGCGAGCCTGATTGGCAGCCGCGGGCTGCCTGCGGCCGGCCGGCGGGGCAGAGCCCTTGGGGGGCGGCTGGTCGGCGGCAGCGGGCTGCTGCCCGGCGGCAGCAGGCTGCGGCCCGGCAGCAGCGGGCTGCTCCTCCTCCGGTGAGCCCTCTTCGCCCAAGGGCACGCGGATGAGCAGCTCGGGCGAATCGTCACGAGCGGCAGGCTCCTCGGGCGACGATCCGGAGGGCGCAGAAGGCTTGGACGGCTCTGAAGGGTTCATGCGCTGAGTCTCAGCATAGTCTCTAGGCTCCGCCCGCGGCGGCGAGGAACGACAGCCGACATCCGCAGGGCCTCGTCCCGTACCAGGCGCTCGGCCAGGCTGCGGATTCCCTCGGCGGTCACCGCCTTGAGCTCCGCCAGCGCCTGGTCCAGCGTCAGGACCCTGTTGTGGAGGGCTTCCTGTCCCCCGAACCACGAGGCCAGATGACGCGTTTCCTCCATTCTGAGCTCCAGGCGCCCGGCCAGATAGGCCTTGGAGCGAGCCAGCTCGTCGGTCGGCACGATCTCGTCCCGGAGGCGAACGAACTCGTCCAGGATCGCCCGGACGGCCGGGCGGGTGCGCCCCGGGTCCACCCCGGCGGACACGACAAGCGCCCCGGCGTCGGCGAAATCGACGACGTAGGAGCTGACATCGTAGGCCAGACCGCGGTCCTCTCGGACGGACTGGAACAGTCGGCTGCTCATGCCATCTCCGAGGATGGCGTTTAGAACCTCAAGTGTCCATGCCCCAGGGTCATCCCTGGGAAGACCCGGAATACCTAGGCAGATCTGCGTCTGAGTGGTGTCACGACGCGCCACCAGGACCCGCTCGCCGGCCGGCAGAGGGGGCGCCGGGTCGAATCGGAGTGAACTCGAAGGGCCGGCGCCGAAGGCCCGCTGAGCCAGCTGAACCACCTCGTCATGCTCGATGTCGCCGGCGGCCGAGACGACGACGTTGCCCGGCCGATACCCCTCCGACCAGAAGGACCGAAGGTTCTCCTCCGGCAGAGCCAGGACGCTGGTCACGCTGCCGGCGATCTCGCGCCCCAGCGGTGTGTCGCCGAACATGGCCAGGTCGAAGAGGTTGTGCACATGCTCGCCCGGGTCGTCCAGGTAGGAGCGGATCTCCTCCACGATGACGGACCGCTCGGCCTCGATCTCCTCGGTTCGCAGGTTGGGCCGGCAGATCAGCTCGCCCAGGACCTCCATCCCCCGCGCCACCTGTCGTCTCGGGACGCGGACCCAGTAGATGGTCGACTCCCGGTCGGTGGCGGCGTTGAAGCTCCCGCCCACGCCCTCGATCGCCTCGGAGACGGCCCGCGTGGTGGGGAAGGCGGCCGTGCCCTTGAACGTGATGTGCTCCATGAAGTGGGCCGCGCCGGCGGTCTTGGCGGACTCCAGGCGCGAGCCGGCCAGGACGTACGCAGCCAGCGAGACCGAGCGCGCCCCCGTCAGCCGCGACGAGATGACGCGCGGCCCGTCGGGGAGCGCAGTGCGTTCGAACATCGCGGCAATCCTAGTCGATGCCGCGGCGCCCCTCGCAGACACGAGGCGGCCGGCGCCCCTGCGGGGACGCCGGCCGCCGAATAGCCGGCTGGGGCTACATGTACTGGTCGATGAGAGCCTGGATCCAGGGGATCGCGAAGTAGAGCACGAAGGACGCGCTCACGATCCACATCAGCGGATGGACCTCCCGGATCTTGCCGACCACGACCTTGAGGAATACCCAGGCCACGAAGCCGGCCGCGATGCCGTTGGTGATCGAGTAGGTCAGCGGCATCACGACGATGATGGCCAGGATCGGGAAGATATCGTCGATGTCGCCCCACTTGATCTGCTTGACCATCGTGAACATCAGGTAGCCGACGACGACCAGGGCGGGCGCCGTCGCCTGCGTGGGCACGATCATGGCGATCGGCGCGAACAGGATGGCCACGATGAAGAGGGCGCCGACGACGAGCGACGAGAAGCCGGTGCGGCCGCCTTCGCTGACGCCGGCAGCCGATTCGATGTAGGTGGTGTTGGAGCTGGTGGAGCAGAGACCGCCGGCGACCGCGCCCAGCGAGTCGACGAGCAGGACGCGCCCGATGCCGGGCAGCTCGCCCTTCGGGGTGACGAGACCAGCCTCTTCGCCGACGCCGATGACGGTGCCCATCGTGTCGAAGAAGTCGGACAGCATCAGGGAGAAGACCACCAGGCCCACGGTCAGGGCCGGCACGCCTTCCTGCGTCCAGACCGAGCCGAGATGGCCCAGCGGCTTGAACAGGGTCGAGAAGTTGTCGAGGCTGAAGTCGAAGAACCACTTGTCGGGGGCGACCGCCGCCCCGGAGATGAAGCCGGCCTTGGTGACCTCACCCTCGGCGACGTCGGTGCCGCCCATGGCGTAGTTGATGATGATGGCCAGGATCGTTGCGGCGAAGATGCTGATCAGCAACGCCCCGGGGATCTTCCTGGCCATCAGGGCCAGCGCGACGGCCAGCCCGAAGACGAACACGACGATCGTCGGCAGCAGGAAGGTGCCGAGAGCCACCGGCGGGTTGCTGGTGGCCTGGACGAAGCCGCCGTCAACCAGGCCGATGAAGAGGATGAACAGGCCGATGCCGACGCCAATGGCCCGCTTCAGGTCCATCGGGATGGCCTTCATGATCGACTCCCGGAGGCCGGTCACCACCAGGATGGTGATGATGATGCCTTCCCAGGCGATCACGGCCATGGCGTCTTCCCAGGCCATGCCCCGCGACAGGATCAGGTCGAACGCCACGACGGCGTTCAAGCCCATGCCGGCGGCCATGGCGAACGGGTAGTTGGTCACCAGGCCCATGGCGATCGTCATGATGCCGGCCACGAGGCACGTAGCGACGACGGTCGACATGTAGTCGGGCCCATTGCCGTCGGTCGCAAGCGACAGGATGCTGGGGTTCACGAAGATGATGTAGGCCATGACCATGAAGGTGGTCAGGCCGGCCCGGGTTTCGGTGACGAGGCTGGTCTTGCGCTCGACGAACTTGAAGTAGCGGGCAATCGGGGCTAGTACCGCATCCAAGGTGACTCCTCCTGGTGTCTGCCTGGTCGATCCACCGTCTTTCTCGGCTCGCCACCCGAGGCCGGCCCGGTCGGCGCGCCTCTCCTCCCACCGCGCTCACGCGCAGCTCACCACACTCTCCCCGGATCGATATCCGCCCTGACCGGGCTCAGTTGGTGCCTGCTTCGGAGCCCCCGTGCTCGTCCTCGACCGAGTCTCGGGCGAGCAACTCCATCTGGACATAGCCGGACGTGTCGAACTCGAGCTGACGGGGCTCAAAGCCCGGAGCGGACGCCAGTCCTCCGGGCGCGAAATCGATCACGACCGCCTCGTCTCCCTGAACCAGGCGATAGCTGAGCAGCTGGTCCGGTCGGGTTTCGAACTCGAGGTGCTCGAACGAATCCACGTTCAAGCAGATCGAGAGCGGGGTGAAGAAAGTCGACGTCTCCGGCTCATCGGCCACGATCCGCTCCACCCAGCCCACCCCATGGGCAACCGACGCGTGGCCTCGTAGATAGCGGTAGGCCACGGTCTGCTTCTCGAGGGGGCGGAGGACGTTCAGCATGTCGGTCCGGCCGGAGACGATGCCGCGGTTCACGAAGAACTTCGCGGGCGGCACAGACGACACCACTCCTCCTGAGGCAGCGACAGGCTTGAGAGCCGGCGACGAACGGGCGGATCGTACCGCAGCCTCAGGGCCCGGACAAGGTTCGAGTTGGGCCATCCGGCCCGGGGTGGAGGCTCGCAACGGAGCGGTATGATCCGCTCATGCTCCTCGCCATCGACATCGGCAACAGCAACCTGACGGCCGGCCTGATCCACGGCGAGGCCGTAGTCGCCAGTCGGCGGGCGGCGACACGCCTATCGGCCACGGCCGACGAGCTGGAGATGCTGATCGACGATCTGCTGCACCTGGACGGCGGCTCGCTGAGCGACGTCACCGGCATCTCCCTGGCCTCGGTCGTGCCCGACGTGGCCCGCAGTATGGAAGCCATGGCCGAGCGACGGGGACTCCAGCTGCTGACCGCCACGGCCGCCATCATGCCCATGCCGGTGCGAGCCGATCGCCCTGCCGAGGTGGGGGTGGACCGCCTCATCAACGCCCTGGGGGTGGCCAAGCTCTACGGCACCCCGGCCATCGTCGTGGATTTCGGCACGGCCACCAAGTTCGACTGCGTGGCTCGCGACGGGGGCTTCGTCGGCGGCGCGATAGCGCCCGGGCTGAGGCTGGGCATGGAGGCGCTGGCCACTCGAACCGCCAAGCTGCCTCGAGTGGACCTGGCCGAGCCCAAGAAGGCCATCGGAGGGGACACAGTCGCCGCCCTTCAGTCGGGCATCATGCTCGGCTACCGGGCCATGACCCTGGGCATGATCGACCGCATCCGGCTCGAGCTGGCCCGCACTCAGAAGGCGGACGCTTCCTCGATCCAGGTGGTGCTGACCGGCGGCCTGTCCCAGACCGAGTGGGCCCGCAGCCTGCCGGGAGTCGACGCCGTGGATCCGGAGCTGACGCTCAAGGGCCTGGCGATCCTGTGGGCGATGGCCAGCGGTGCGCCCGACGTAGGAGCCGAGACGGGCTGGGTGGGCAGCGCCGCCGGTTCGATCCACGTCATCTCAGAGGCCAACGAATGACCGAATCGGGCGGCCGCCTGGCGGGGCGCCGCCTGGCCCTGGGCGTGACCGGCTCCATCGCGGCCTACAAGTCGGTGGAGCTGCTGCGGTTGCTGCAAGCCGAAGGTGCGGACGTGCGGGTTCTCATGACCCCGGCCGCCACGGCCTTCATCGGCTCCCTCACGCTTGAGACCCTGAGCCGCCACCCGGTCGACACCGACGTGCTGGCCCTGCAGCCGAACGGCAAGATCGGGCACATTGACGCCGCTCACGACGTCGAGGCGATCGTCGTCGCCCCGGCCACGGCCCGCTGGCTGAGCGCCATGGCCAGCGGCCTGGCCACCGACACCATCACCGCCGCCTGCCTGGCGACCTCGGCGCCGGTCGTCGTGGCCCCGGCCATGGACGGCGGCATGTACACCCACCCGGCAACGGCGGCCAACGTCGCCCGCCTGCGCGAGTACGGCTACCGCATCGTCGAGCCCGAGGAGGGCGAGCTGGCGTCCGGGATGACCGGCCGGGGCCGGCTGGCCGCTCTGCCGTCCATCGTGGATGCCGTGGTGGCGGCCATGAGCGACGCCCCGAGGGCCGGCGTGGCGGCCGCTCGCTCGGACTACGCCGGCCGCCATGTCGTGGTCACTGCCGGCGGCACGGCCGAGCCCATCGACCCCGTCCGCTTCGTCGGCAATCGCTCCAGCGGCAAGATGGGCGCGGCGGTGGCCCGCGAGGCTCTCGGCCGAGGGGCGGCCGTGACCCTGGTCCTGGCCAACGCCACGGTCGATCCGCCGGCCGGCGCCCGTGTCATCCGCGTCGCGACCGCGGCCGAGATGCAGGCCGCCCTGCAGGCTCTCACGCCGCCCGAGGGCCCGGCCTTCGACGTCCTGGTCATGGCCGCCGCCGTGGCCGATTTCCGTCCGGCGTCCGCGGCGAAGCGCAAGCTCGCTCGCGGCGAGGGCCTCAAGCTGAACATGGAGCCCACCCCCGATCTGCTGGCCGAGACGGTCGAGCGAGTTCGGGCGGGCCTGGCCGCCTCGGGCGAGACTGGTCCCGTCCTGGTGGGCTTCGCGGCCGAAACCGGCTCATTGGAGCGGGCACCTGAGAAGCTGCGGGCCAAGGGAGTGGACATGCTCGTGGCCAACGACGTCGGCGAACCGGGCTCAGGCTTCGGCACCGACACCAATCGCGTCACCATCTACGCGCTCGATACCCCGGCCGAGGAACTGCCGCTGCTGCCCAAGCGGGAAGTCGCGCGGCAGCTCCTGGACCGCATCCTGGTCCGCCTGGAGGCGCGCCGGCCCCGCAAGCAGGAGACATGACGTGAGCCAGGCCCCGAGTCCCAAGCACGCCGCCCGCCTTACGATCGCCTCCATCGCCCGGCTCTATGCCGACGGTCAGCGCATCGCCATGTTGACCGCCTATGACTTCCCGACCGCTCGGGCCCTGGACGAGGCCGGCATCCCGATGCTGCTGGTCGGCGACTCGGTGGGCCAGGTCATGCTCGGCTATGACAGCACCGTCCGGGTGACCATGGCCGAGATGCTGCACCACACCAAAGCCGTGGTGCGGGGCACGAAGCGGGCCCTGGTCGTGGCCGACATGCCCTTCCTGTCCTACGGGGTCACCCCCGAGCAAAGCCTCGAGAACGCCGGGGTCCTGATGAGCGAAGGCGGCGCCGGAGCGGTCAAGCTCGAGGGCGGTGAGCGCAGCGCTCGAATCGTCGAACTGATCGTCAAGTCGGGCATCCCGGTCATGGCCCACATCGGCCTGACGCCGCAGTCGATCCACCAGCTGGGCGGCCACCGCGTTCAGGGCAAGACACGCGAGGCCGGCCGGCGGCTGCTGGCCGACGCCCTGGCCGTGCAGGAGGCGGGGGCCTTCGCGGTGGTGCTGGAGCTGGTGCCCGAGCAGCTGGCGCGGGCCATCACCGAACGACTGCGCATTCCCACCATCGGCATCGGCGCCGGCGCAGGCTGTGCCGGCCAGGTCCAGGTCGTGACCGACGTCCTGGGCCTCAACCCCGACTTCACGCCGCGCCATGCCCGCCACTTCGCCGAGATCTACGAGACCACCAAGGCCGCAGCCGAGACGTACCGGGGCGAGGTCGAGGCCGGCACCTTCCCCGGCCCGGATCAGACGGTCCGCATGGAGGACTCCGTCCTGGACGAGATCCTCGGCCGGACGCCGCTCGATCGCGCCGAGGGAATCGGGGCGCTGCCCGGCATACCGCTCGACCGGGACCTCTGATAATGGTCAGGCCGGTCGCCATCCCGACGATCGTCAGGACGAGGGCGGACCTGAGGGCGACCCTTGCTCGATCGAAGCGACCGCTCGGCCTGGTGCCCACGATGGGGGCGCTCCACGAGGGCCACTCCTCGCTGATCCGCAAGGCCGATGCCGACAACGCCACGGTCCTGGTGACGATCTTCGTCAACCCCCGGCAGTTCAACGAGCAGGCCGACTTCGCGGCCTACCCGCGAGACGAGGCAACCGACGTCAGGGTCTGCGGCGAGGCGGGGGCCAACGTAGTCTTCATCCCCTCGGTCGAGGAAATCTACCCGGCCGGCTTCCAGACGACGGTCCAGGTCGGGGCCCTGACCGCGCCGCTGGAGGGCGCCGCGCGGCCGGGCCACTTCGAGGGCGTGACGACGGTTGTGACCATCCTGCTCTCGCTGGCGGGGGCCGACCGGGCCTACTTCGGCCAGAAGGACGCCCAGCAGCTGCTGGTCATCAGGCGCATGACCGAGGACCTGGGCATCGACACCGAGATCGTGGCCTGCCCCACGGTGCGCGAAGAGGACGGGCTGGCCATGAGCTCGCGCAACGCCCGGCTCAGCCCCGAGCAGCGGCTGGCCGCCCCGGTTCTGCGACAGGCGCTGCTGGCCGGCCGGGCTCGCTTCGAGGATGGCGAGCGATCGGCCGGGAAGTTGCGGACGGCGATGAGGAAGACGCTCGCGGCCGAGCCGCTGGCAGCCCCCGAGTACATCAGCTGCGCCGACCCCGAGACGCTGGAGGAGCTGGAGCAGGTCGCCGGGCCGGCCCTCCTGTCGCTGGCCGTCAGGTTCGGCGCAGTCCGCCTGATCGACAACGAGCCGCTTCCCTGACACCGTGGCCACGGAACCGCAGGCGCCTCAGGGGCGTCCATGAACCGACAGGCGGCGCAAACGGCCGCACAGCAGCCATGCGAGGGCGGATAGATGAGCACCAGAACAAGCCAGCCCAAGGCCAGCACCGGCGACGGCCCGGGCCGTTCGCTGCGCCGGATGATCGCAACCAGGAAGCCGCTCGTCGGCATCGTCGGCGTCCTGGCCGTGGCCATTCTCCTGGGCGCGGCCTACGTCATCGGCGCGCCGCCGTCGGCGGATTCCACCTCTCCAGCCACCCAATCGAACACCTCTCGCGATGCGGTCGTTCCGGCCCAGCCCGAGGCCCTGGACGACTGGGTATCCACTGGGGCCGACTCGGAGAAGGGCGTCGTCTTCGGGCCGGCCGAGGGCGACGGCGCCGGCAGCGCCCCGGTCCCGGCCACGGCGACCGACGGCGTCCAGATCGTCAAGACCGGTTCGATGACGCTCGAAGTCGACTCCATCGACAACGCCCTGGCCCAGGCCCAGGCGACGATCGAAGGCCTGGGCGGCTACATCGCCAGCTCGAACCGCTACGGCAGCGGCGATGAGACTTCCGCCTCGATCACCTTCCGCCTGCCCGTCGCCCGTTGGGACGACGCCCTGACGGCCATGCGGGGCCTCGGCCTGCGGATCATCTCGGAGCAGACCAACACAGCCGACGTGACCTCCCAGGTCGTCGACCTCGATGCCCGGGTCACCAACCTGCGCGCCACCGAGACCGCTCTGCTGGCGATCATGGAGAAGGCGACCGAGATCAAGGACATCCTGGCCGTCCAGGAGCAGCTGACGGCGACTCGCAGCCAGATCGAGCAGCTGGTCGCCCAGCGCGACTACCTCAAAGACCAGGCGGCGATGAGCACCCTGAGCGTCGCCTTCGTCCTGCCGGAGAAGACGGTCACGACGGTGGCCACCAACGAGTGGGACTTCAACAAGCAGGTCGACCAGGCCGTTGCGGCCCTGGTCCGTATCGGCCAGGGACTGGCCACGATCGGCGTCTGGCTCATCATCGTGGGCCTGCCGGCGCTCGGTAGCCTGCTGGTGCTCTGGATCTTGTACCGCATCGTGCGGCGCGTCTCGCGACGCTCCCAGGCTGCGGCATAACCCCAGGTACGGCACAGGCCGGGCCCGGTCACGGGCCCGGCCTGTCGATTCCCGGCGCGGGCGGCGATCAGCCCTCGCTGGCCGTGCGACGCTCGATCAGGGCCACTGCCTCGCGGAGCCGGTTCAGCATCTCCGCGTCGATCGCGCCCGGCTCCAGATACGGGCCGAGCCGCTCCAGGATGTCCACGACGAGGCCGTAGAAGACCGCCGCGTCGGCAAGGAAGAACTGTGGCTCGTTGTTGTAGCGGACCAGTGTCAGGCGGCCCTGCAGCACCCGCCGCTCGTCGACATGGGCGATCTGGGTAGCGAAGGTGTGACCCTGGATTCCGTCGGGGTTGTTCAGGTAGTTCAAGGCGTTGTCGATGGCCAGCCCGAAACGGGCCCGCCAGGCGACCAGGCGCTCGAGGACGTCGGGCGGGATGCGCACCTCGGCCGTCTCGTCGAAGACCTCGGGGGCGACCGTCAGCAGGCCGACGAGAGTGGCGCCAGCTCGTGCCCCCAGCATCACCTGCAGAGAGCGCTCCAGGGTGAAGACCTCGGAGTCGAAGCGCGGGCTGGTGATGACGTCGGTCAGCAAATCCTCCACGTTGTCCAGCACGCCCGGCTCGGCCAGAGCGTTGACCAGGTGGAGGGTCTCCTCCTTGAACAGGAACTTCTCTTCGTGGTCGAGCATTGCGCTCCTATCCGCCGCCTGCGGGCAATTGCGGGCCGGGGGATCGTAGCACCGCGGCCAGGGAGAAGAAGCCCAACAGAAGCAGAGGCGGCCGCCGCCCGAGGGCGGCCGCCGCCCGAGGATCGCAAGTCCCTACGGGTACAGACCGCGCACCGTGGTGGCATCGGCCACGCGCTGGACGGCCAGCATGTAGGCCGCCGTGCGCATGTTTATGTTCTCCCGCTGGCTGACCTCGAGGGTGCCGGCGAAGGAGTTGGCCATGATGCCGCGTAGCTTGTCGTTGACCTGGCCGACGCTCCAGAAGTCGCGCTCCAGGTCCTGAACCCACTCGAAGTAGCTGACCGTCACGCCGCCGGCGTTGCAGAGGATGTCGGGGATGACGAACTTGCCGTTGGCGTAGAGGATGTCGTCCGCCTCGGGAGTCGTTGGGCCGTTGGCGGCCTCGGCAATGATGCGGGCCTGGATCCTGCCGGCGTTGGCGACCGTGATCTGGTTCTCGAGCGCGGCCGGAATGAGGATGTCGCACTCGACCTCGAGCAGCTCGGCGTTGCTGATCTCGCGGGTCCCGGGGAAGCCGAGGACCGAGTGGTGCTCCTGCTTCCAGGCCAGGACGGCGGCCGGGTCCAAGCCCTCCGGCTTGTGGATCGCCCCCGTCGAGTCGCTGACGGCGACGACCTTCGAGCCCAGGCCGGCCATCAGCTGGGCAGCGACGGCGCCTGCATTGCCGTAGCCCTGGACGGCCACGGTGGCCTTGGGCAGGTCGATGCCCAGCTGGGCGGCGGCGTCGATGACGGTATAGACGGCGCCCTGGGCGGTTGCCTCATTCCTGCCCTCCGATCCTCCGAGTGGAATCGGCTTGCCCGTGACCACTGCGGGCACGGTGTAGCCGACGTGCATCGAGTAGGTGTCCATCATCCAGGCCATGGTCTGCGGGTTGGTGTTGACATCCGGGGCCGGGATATCGCTCTGGGGGCCGATCAAGACGCTGATCTCCGTGGTGAAGCGGCGAGTCAGGCCCTCAACCTCGCGCAGGCTGAGCTTCTTGGGGTCGACGACTACGCCGCCCTTGCCCCCGCCGAAGGGGATGCCCACGACGGCGCATTTCCAGGTCATCCACATCGCCAGGGCCTTGACCTCGTCGAGGGTCACGTCCTGGTGGTAGCGGATGCCGCCCTTGGCGGGGCCACGGCCAAGGTTGTGCTGAACGCGATAGCCGATGAAGACCCGGACGCTTCCGTCATCCATCTTCACCGGGAAGTGGACGGTGAGCTCCCGCTTGGGCTCGCGAAGGATCCGCCGCAGTCCCGGGTCCAGATCCAGTCGCTCGGCCGCCAGGTCGAACTGGCGCTGGGCGACGTCCCAAGCGTTGATCGCTGGCGCGGTGCTCTCGGTCGCCATCTGCCTCTAACCTCCCGCCGCGACCGGTATGGTGGAGGGTCGAGTCGGAGCCTGTGTCCGGCCCGCTCTCAGCGGCCCCGGCGATGAAGCGGCGGCCTTCCAGCCATCAGGAAAGCGGCGCCGCAGGGCAACTGCTTTGGATCGAGCATAGGCCTGTCGCCGAGGAGCGCCAGATGCACATAGTCCTCATCCAGGCGAGCCATTCTGCCCTGCATCTTTAGCGAAGTTGGCGCCTCTGCCAGAGGATCTAAGGCTCGACGCGATTCTGGCCTAACGAGGCGCAGCTGACGACTCTACTCGGGGTAGACCACGACCGCGCCGTAGGCCCCCGGGCCGACGTGCGCGCCGATGATCGGGCCGATGACCTGGGACGTGACGAGCTTGGGCGCCGGGCCGGGCAGGGCGGCCAGGAGCTCCTCGCGGAAGGCGGCGTCGTCGAGGGGCGGCGTGTAGAGCACGTGCATCTCTTCGAGCGGGCGGTCCGTCAGCAGCTCCTTGACTCGCTCTCGGGCCTTGGCCCGGGTTCGCGGCTGATCGGCAGTCTCGATGATGCCGTCGTCAATGGTGATGATCGGCTTGACCGATAGCAGCCCGCCGACAGCGGCCCTGGCGCCGCTGATGCGGCCGCCCCGGCGCAGGTACTCCAAGGTGTCGAGGGCGACGTAGAAGTTGGTCCGACGGCGCACCGCGTTGAGCGCTTCCGCGATCTTCGCGGCCGAGTCCCCCCGGGCGGCCATCCTGGCCCCGCGCAGGGCCAGGGCGCCGATGGCCATGCAGGCCGATCGTGAATCGATGATCTCGATCTGCCTGTCCGGCAGCATCCCCCTGGCCACCTCGGCGGCCTTGATGGTGGACGACAGCGTCTCGCTCAGGAACACGCCGACGATGGCGTCGGCGCCGGCGGCGAACAGCTCGTCGTAAGCCTGCCTGAACTGCCCAGCGCTGGGCGTGGAGGTGTGAGGGAAGGGGGTATCGGACGCGGTCATGCGCTTCCAGAACTCATCCGGCGACAACTCGTCCGGGCAGAGGAAGCTGCGATCGGCGAAGCTGACAGTCAATGGCACCTGGCGGATGTTGTTCTCAGCCAGAAGCTGGGGCGTGAGGTCCGAACCCGAATCGGTGACGATCGCGACGGTCATCGTTCCTCCTTGACTGATGCCAGACAGACGTTCCCTCAGCCGGTCGAGAGCGTATCGCGAATGGTCTCCGTCAGGGAAGGGTGTTCCGCGGCCGCGGCGGCGTCGAGCAGAGCCGCCTCGTGGGCCCGGAGATTGAGCAGTGCCAGCAGCCCCACGGCCAGGATGGCCGCCGTGGCGACGATCAGGCCGTCGATCCCCTTCCAGGTCGCCGCGACGCCGCCGGCCACGGCACCCAGCACCTGGCCCAGGCCGAGGAAGACCGAGTACAGGCCCATGATCGCGCTGCGGTCCTCCTCGAAGCCCTCACTGACGTCGGCCAGCAGACCGAGGGCAGCCGGAGTTGCTCCGGACAGGAGGAAAATGGCGGCAATGGCCACGCCGACCAGGGCCAGCAGCAGCGCCGTGGAGGTGCCACCGAGGTGGTTGATGGCCAGGATATCCAGGGTCAGGGCCACGAATGCCGCCACCCCGACCATGATCAGCGTCGTCCTTCGGAAGCGGGCGTAGACCTGGCCCCAGAACAGCAGCCCCAGGCCGAAGACGACCGCCAGAGCGGCCATCCCGTAGCCGATGTTCGTCGCCCCGAAGTCCTGCATCAGGAACTGTGAAGTGTCCTCTATGTTGCCCCTCAGCAGCAGCGGTGCCTGGAGCGCCCAGAGGCCGAGGACGGCGTTGATGGCCAGCCAGGTCGGGGTGAAGAGCAGCACCCTGCCGTTGGTGGCGATGCGACCGTAGCGAGTCAGCTCACTCGCCAGCCGGCGATGCCTGGGGCGGGCCTCCACCTGCGCCTTCCGCTCGCGCGGCACTTCGGACACCCCGTAGGCGTACAGGGCCAGCGATAGCAGGTACATGCCGCAGTTGAGGAAGAACGCCTCACGGCCGAAGCTGTCCCACAGCACCCCGGCTATGGCCGGCCCCACGGCCAGCATGCCGCCCAACGAGACCAGCTCGAAGAGTGAGACCACGCGGCCGCGGAGCTGCTCGTCGTGCGAGGTCTCGGCCGCGATGAAGCCCAGGGTGGAGGGGATCGAGGCGGCCGTCGAGCCGCCCTCGAGCAGCCGCGTCACGAACAGAACCGAGATCCGCGTGCTGAGCCCGGTCATGAAGACGGCGATGGCGCCCAGCGCCGGGCCGAGCAGCATGATCAGCTTGCGACCGTAGCGGTCGGCCAGGACACCGAAGACGATCGCCCCGGTGAGCTCCGTGGTGTAGAAGCCGCCCGTCAGCAGGGCGTTGGCGGCCGGGCCCGTGCCCTGGCCGGTGGTGATGTCGTTCACCAGGTTGAAGAGCAGGCCGCCGGTGATGGACGTGCTCGAGCGCAGCACGAAGGTGGCCACGAGCATGGAGACCAGCGAGCGATTCATACGGTCGGATAGCCTACGGGAACGGCGGCCGGCGCGCAGGCGTTCGGGGATCGCTGCCGCCCCTCAAGAGCAGTTGTAGGCGGGTCTATACTCGGGGTCAACCGGTGGCTTGCCGCGCTCACACGCCCCTGCCACCGGTTCGGTTTGAGCGGCGCTTGCCGGCCGGGGACAGCCACCTCATCATCGACAGACGCATCTCGGAGGAGACCGGAGGCCGTGGACCGCAACGCGCCGGAGTCACGACGGGCCGCCGCCCGGGCCAGGGTCGAGACCATCTCCCCGCGCCTGGTCCGCCTCTCGGACGCGGTCTTCGCCGGCATCGCCGTCGATCATCCGACCCGCCGTCGAGCCGGGGTCTTCCGGCGGGCCCTCCGGCGCGAGGTCAGTCGGCTGCGCGACCCGAGGCGCCTGGGCCTGGTCATCATGCTCGGCGTACTGGCCGGCGTGATGCTGGCCGGTCTCATCTCTCGCGGTGAGGCGGCCGGGGCAGACGCCAGGGCTTACTGGGCCGCCGGCCGGCTGTGGCTCAACGGCGGAGACCCCTATCACCCCACCGGGCCGTTCATGCCATACGTCTACGCCCCGTGGATGCTGCCGCTCTTCGTCCCCTGGGCGCTGCTGCCCTGGGACGTGGCCTGGTTCACCTGGCGCGGCTCCACCATCATCGCCATGCTGTGGTCGGCCCACTGGGCCTACAGTCGCCGGCCGATGACGACGGCCGTGCTGTTGCTCCTGCTCTCCTTCCCGATCGCGGCCAACCTGGACACCGGGAACATCAACCTGCCCCTGGCACTGCTCGTGTTCGGGGCCCAGTTCTCGGGCCCCATCCTGGCCGGCCTGCTGTGGATGGTTGCCACCACTCTCAAGTGGGTTCCGGCGATCTTCTGGCTGATCCTTGCGCCGCGGGGCCGGCTGTGGGCAATCATCTGGCTCGTCTTCGCCCTGCTGATGACGGCCATGACGCTGCCGGCAACTCTCGTCCAGCTGGAGGTCCTGTTCGCCTTTCCGCGGCCGGCCCGGGTGGACTACTTCGTCTTCCTGTGGGCCCTGGTGCCATGGGCCTACCGCAACCCCGAAGCATTCCGCTGGCTCATGCCCTCCGAGTGGCCCGGCATCGCCCGCACGGTCGCCGCGTCCCTGGCAATCTGGCACATCCACTGGCGGCGCAGCCCGGAGCGCACCAGAGAGCTGCTGCGCCGGATCATGCGAGCCCGCGTGCGCGCCTTCCTGGGGATCGGGACGTCAGACTGACGGGACGCCGGGCGGAGGCGGATCGTCAGCCACCGCGCCGGATCTCGCGCTCGTACTCCGGGAAGTAGCGGCCGATGACCGACAGCCCGAACGAGCGCAGGATCGATTCCTTGGGCTCGCGCGCCAGCAGGAACTCGAACGAGCGGTGGACCAGGTCCGTCGGGTCGGTCGCGCCCGGCGCATAGCCGGCCAGCTCCGCCTCCGAAACGGCCACCTCGAACTCGCGGCTGGCGCCGTGGTCGGTCACGGTCACGCAGGCCAGCCAGCCATTGTCGACGGCTGAGCATTCGACTTCGATCTGGCTCATCGAGGCCTCCTGCGGGTACCTGAGCGGCCGCCGCTCCTGACGACGCGACCATACACCAGCGGCCTGCCTGCGCCACATCGAATCAGGAGCCTCTTGCCCTGCCGGGCACGCCCCGGCAGGGCGGCGAGCGAGCGGCCCTGCCCGGGCCCTAACGGCTCCCGGCGGGCGGCACGGGGCGCAGCACGTGGCCGCGATAGCCGGGCACGAACCCGGCTTCCTCCAGGCACTCCCGCCAGGGCGATCCGGTCACCGCCACACCGTCCACGCGCGTCAACGCCAGCTCGCGGAACCGCCCGCCGTCCACGAGCCCGCCCACGGCTCCCAGGGCGAGGCGCGCCGCATCCGGGTCGACGGCCGCCGGGAGGCTCAACAGGGAGCGACCGCCGCGCTCCAGGTAGAACGTGGCCTGGCCGCCTACCAGCACCACGTAGGCCCCCGCCGCTCGCTGCAGCGGCCGGCGGTCGTCGCGGCTCGCTCGCGGCCACGGCAGTGCGGCGCCGAAGGGGTTGGCCGGGTCCGCCGCGGCCAGCAGGACGGCAACCGGGCGGCCGTCCGGGACCTCGCGCATCGATCGCAGCCGGTCCACCGCCCCCGGCAGGGCGAACTGGGCCGCGCCCAGGCCCTCGACGAAGTAGCCGCGCCTGACCTTGCCCGCCTCTTCCATCGCCCGCAGAACCGGGTAGACGCCGGAGAATCCGCCCGAAACCTCCTCCGAGGCCACGGCCTCACGGGTCAGGACCCCGTGGCGCTCCAGCATCGCCAGGGCAGCCGAGTGAAGCCGGGCAGTTGGAGTGGCCTCGCTCGGGGCCACTATCGACCATCGACCGGCAGCCTCGGGCGGTGCCGCGACGAGCCGCCCTGGCCTGGGACGGCGCTCCCCGCTGGGGCGCCGCCAGCGCAGTGCCCGCAGGGGCGCGAAGGTGTCGTTGCTGACCTCGCCGGCCCAGACCAGGTCCCACAGCGCATCCAGAATCTCGCGCTCCGGCGCTCCCGCCGCGGTCGCGGCCAGATCGCGATAGAACGACGCCCCGCGCTGGCGCAGCCGCTCGCGCAGCCGCTCGTGGATCTCGCCGGACGGAGGCTCCAGGTCGGCGGAGGCCATCTCCCGCGCCGCCTCGCGGCCGGGCCGGTACAGGACCACGCGGCCGTCGTCGCGGCCCAGGCTGCCCCGGCCGGCCCAGGCCACCTCGCCCATGGCGCCCAGCTCGTCCAGGAGACGGGGCTGGTAGCCGGGGATGCGCGACGGCAGGACGTCGCGCTCCAGCACAGAGGCCGGGATCGGTGCCCCGGCCAGTTGGTCGACCACCTCCGCCAGCCGTTCCAGGGCGACCTCTGAGCGGAGCGTGTCGGCGCGGCGCCGTTCCCCATCCGACGCGCCGGCCGCCGCAATCCCGTGCCAGGCGGGCAGGAAGCGGCCCAGCACCGCCTGTTCCACGGGCTCCACTTCCCTGCGCAGGCGGGCCAGCGAGCGGCGGCGCAGCTGCCGCAGCACCTCGGGATCGCACCACTCGCGCTCGGCGCCGCCCGGCCGGAACTCTCCGCGCAGGATCGTGCCCTCTTCGAGCAGCCTCTCGAGAACCTCGCCGACGAGTGCCGCCGGGATTGCCCAACGACCCGCAGCCTCCGCCGGGTGGAACGGACCGTGGCTCCGGGCCCAGCGCGCCACGAGCCCGTCCAGGGCCGCGTCCACCGGCGCCATGAAGGCCGCCGGAACGCCCACGGGCAGGGCCGCTCCCAGGCCATCGCGGTATCGGCCGGCGTCCTCGACCGCGATCCAGCGTTCCTCTCTGCCGATTCGGAGGGCCACCGCCCGACGCGAGCGCACCAGCTCGGCCAGCCACTCGCCGGCCTCTTCAGGGGAGACGATTCGGGCCCCAACCTCTTCGGTGGTGAGATCCCCCAGGCGCCTCAGCATGTCGTGCAGCTGATCCGCCGTCCGGGCCGCCCTCTCAGGCACCAGCGCCTGCAGAGCCAGCTCCAGGTCCGCCAGCGCGGCCGGGTCGATCAGGTCGCGCAGCTCCTCCTGGCCCAGCAGGTCGCGCAGCAGCTCGCGATCCAGGGCCAGCGCCCCGGCCCGGCGCTCGGCCAGCGGCGCGTCGCCCTCGTACATGAAGGCGGCCAGGTAGTCGAACAGCAGCGAGCCGGCGAACGGCGAGGGCGCGACCGTCTCAACGTCGCGAACGTCTATCTCGCGCCTGGCGACGCCGCTCAGCACCTCTCGCAGGGCCGGCAGGTCGAACAGGTCGGCCAGGCATTCCCGATAGGTCTCGACGATGATCGGGAACGAGCCGTAGCGGCTGGCCACAGCCAGCAGCCCGGCCGATCGCTGTCGCTGCTGCCACAGGGGCGTCCGGGAGCCCGGCCTGCGCCGCGGCAGGAGCAGGGCCCGAGCCGCGTTCTCGCGGAAGCGCCCGGCGAACATGGCCGAGGCGCCCAGCCGGCCCACGACCAGGTCCTCGACCTCCTCTGCCGAGGGGAAAAGCTGCGCGACAAGGTCGCCGTCGCCGCGCCCCGTGGCCAGCTCGCTCTCAGGCAGGCGGATGGCGATGCCATCGTCCGACCAGATAGTCTGCACGTCCGCCGCCAGCCGTCCCTCCAGCCGCGCCTCGATCGCCAGCGCCCAGGGGGCGTGCACCCGGCCGCCGAAGGGCGTCAGCACGACCACCCGCCAGTCGCCCAGCTCGTCGCGGAAACGCTCCACGACGATCCGCCGATCCGTGGGCAACGCCCCCACGGCGTCGCGCTCCTCCTCCAGGTAGCCCAGGACGTTCACGGCCGCCAGATCGTCGAGATCGTGGTGGTCCATCAGCCGCCGCATGGCCCTGGCCCGGCCACGTTCGCCACCGCCCAGGTCGCCTTCGAGCTCGCGGACGAAGGCCCCTATCGCCCGGCCCAGCTCGATGGGGCGCCCCGGTCCGTCGCCGTGCCAGAAGGGTATCCTGCCCGGCACGCCGGGCGCCGGCGAGACGACGACCCGGTCGGGCCGGATCTCCTCGACCCGCCAGCTGGTGGCCCCCAGGACGATGATCTCGCCGACCCGGCTCTCGTAGACCATCTCCTCGTCCAGCTCGCCGACGCGCCGCCCCGGCGTCCCCATCTCACCCACCAGGAAGACCGGGTAGAGGCCCCGATCCGGGATCGTGCCGCCGCTGGTGACGGCCACCGTCCGGGCGTCCCGCCGTCCCTCGACCCGGCCCGTCTCGCGGTCCCAGATCAGGCGCGCCTTCAATTCGGCGAAGTCGTCGGACGGGTAGGCGCCGGCCAGCATGCCCAGCACGGCCTCGAAAGCGTCGCGGGTCAGGGTCTCGAACGGCGCCGCCCGGCGCACCGTCTCGAACAGCTCGTCGGCGGTCCAGGCCTCGCGCACCGTCATCGCCACCAGCTGCTGTGCCAGCACGTCCAGCGGGTTGCGCGGCAGCCTCGTCTCCTCGATGGCCCCCTCGTGCATGCGCGCCGTCACGACAGCGCACTCGAGCAGGTCGCCGCGGTGCTTGGGGAAGATGACGCCCCGACTCGGCTCACCGACCTGGTGTCCCGCCCGGCCGACGCGCTGCAGGCCGCTGGCGACGCTGTCGGGCGATTCGACCTGGATCACCAGGTCCACGGCGCCCATGTCGATGCCCAGCTCGAGAGAGCTGGTAGCCACGATGGCCGGCAGCCGGCCGGCCTTGAGCGCCTCTTCGATCTGGACCCTCTGCTCGCGAGCCAGCGAGCCGTGATGGGCCCGAACCAGCTCCTCTCCGGCCAGCTCGTTGAGCTTGTTGGCCAGGCGCTCCGCCAGGCGGCGCGAGTTGCAGAAGACGATCGTGGAATGGTGCTGGCGGATCAGCTCCAGGATACGAGGGTGTATCGCCGGCCAGATGCTGTGCCGGGCTTCCGGGCCCGAGTCGGCCGCGACTGCACCACCGGGTCCCTCCAGGGCCGCCTCCTCGGGCCGGCTCATGTCTTCGATCGGCACCCGGACCGAGAGTTCGAGCGGCTTGCGCGACCCGGCATCCACGATCCGGACCTCACGGCTCTCCCCCGCCCTGCCGGGGCCCGCTCCCCCCAGGAAGCGGGCGATCGTCTCGACGGGGCGCTGCGTCGCCGAGAGCCCGATGCGCTGGGGGGGCCGGGCGGCCAGCTTCTCCAGGCGCTCCAGCGAGACGGCCAGATGGGCGCCCCGCTTGGTCCCCGCCAGGGCGTGCACCTCGTCGACGATGACGTGCTCCACGCCGTGCAGGATCGTGGCGGCCTGGCTTGTCAGGATCAGGTACAGAGACTCGGGGGTGGTGATCAGGATGTCGGGCGGGTGGCGCACGAGCTGGCGGCGTTCATCTGCCGGCGTGTCTCCGGTCCGCACCCCAACCTCGATCCGGGGCGCCGGCTCGCCCAGGCGCTGGGCCGCCAGGCCGATCCCGGTCAGGGGCGCCCGCAGGTTGCGTTCCACGTCGTAGATCAGGGCCTTGAGCGGCGAAACGTACAGCACCCTGACGGACGGCCTCTCCGGCCGGGGCTCGCGGGCCAGGCGGTCGAGGCACCACAGAAAGGCGGCCAGGGTCTTGCCGCTGCCGGTGGGGGCATGGATCAAGGTGTGGCGGCCACCCGAGATGGAAGCCCAGCCCTGGGCCTGGGCGGGCGTCGGGGCGGCGAACGCCGAGCGGAACCAGTCGGCTGTCGCAGGGGCGAACGGGGCGAGTGCGGTCTCGGAATCGGATGAGGCGGCCACGAGGCGGCCAGTATAGGCGGCCAGGCTCGATTAGACCATCCGTTCTAGCGCCCGGACCGCGCCCAACGGCGGCCGAACAAAGGGAGGCGGCGGGCCGGGAAGGCCCGCCGTCTCGAGGTGCAGGGAAGGAAACGGGACGCAGCTCCCCTGCCTGGCCAGCTTGATGAAATCGATTATCCGAGGGCGTACTTGACGGCCGGGATCCTCTGGATCACCGGCATCTTGCTCACGACGGTGTCCAGCGCGTAGGCACCGGCGCCGACGTAGGCGATCGTCCCGGCGATCACGCCGTACATGAGCTGCTGGTTGAACGGGCCGTTGGCGAAGCTCATCTGGGCCACGTAGAAGAGTCCCATCATCAGCGCGCCCATGAGGCCGGCGAAACGGGTCGCCAGGCCCAGGATGAGGGCGGCGCCGATGGCGACCTCGCCGAACACGACGAGGGTGTCGATCATCGACACAGCCGTGGCGTTGCTCGCCAGCGATACCCAGAAGTCCTTGGTGGGATTGATGTTCTCGGTGCTGAGCCACTGCCCGCCGGTCGCGAACTGGAGGAAGCCCGCCGAGGTGAACGGCTTGCCGTCCGCCCACATGAAGAACTTGTCCAGCCCGGCGAACAGCAAGCCGCCGCCCAGGACCACCCGGAGGAAGAAGATTCCGCGATTGATTCGATCCATTTCCCTGCACCTTCCCGTCTTGCCGGCCCGCCATTCCTGCGGCGGTCTGTTTCCGGTGGAATAAACATATAGCTACTGCCTATTGGCTTATGCGGCCATTGGTCCCGATGAACCAGGGCCGTTGGAACTGTTTGAATACTACCCCAATAGGTATTGGATGGCTAGAAGGCACCCACCCTGCCGATGCCGCCTATCCGCGACGCACGTCCGGTCCCCGGAAGGCGATGGCGGTCTCCGGGGCGACCGGCGGTGGCGGGCGCCGAGGGCCAGGCCCCTCCCCCGTGGTCAGAGGCGGTCGGCGACCTGCAGGGCCGCGCCGCGCAGTCCCGGCGGGGCGCCCGGGGGCAAGTGGACGGCGAGCATGGCCGTGGGATCCGCGGCCGTGAGCCGAGCCGGGGCCGGACGGGCCTCGAATGCCCCGCTCAGCAGCCGGTCGACTATGCGGCGCCGCTCCTCTCGAGGCAGGGGCTCGACCGGGTCTCGCTCGGCCGCGGTATGGAGGACGACCAGCGCTCTTCCGCGGCGGTCCGCCTCTGCCAGGAGCGCCTTGAGCAGGGCCGTCGCCACTCCGCGGCGCCGGAACTGGGGCGCTACTCCAATGGCTGCCAGGCGATCCACGGCAAGGCCGGGGACCGGCGCCGCGAGCGCGATGCCGAGCAGCCACTCCCCGGCGACGGCGCCGGCAACGAGGGCCCGATCGGCAAGGGCGGCCTGCAGGATGCGCATACCCGCCTCCGGGTCGGCGGGGGCGATCACCCGGGGCGCCAGCCGGAGCCGTTCCAGCATGCCGGGCGTGAGCGGCGCCACCACCCGCGGCTCGAGCGCGGAGCCCGGCCCGCGGCCCCGAGAGCCGGCTCTCCGGCCCGCCGCCTCAGCCGGGTCGGCCTGCCACCAGCCGCTCTCCTCGGCAGTACGAAGGAGCGCGGGCACGACCAGCGCCCGGACGACCTCTGCGGTTCGCTCGGCCCTGTCGGCCGCCGCCTCGCTGACCGACCGCTCGGACGCCAGGAGCGGATCGTCTTCGAAGGTGTCGGGGAGAAGGTCGTCCACCCAGCGGGAGGCGTCCCAGGCCCAGCGCTCGAGCCACTTCGCCGGCAGCCGGCGCGGGGCCTCTCGATGCGCGCCGGCCAGCCAGGTGAGGGCCCAGACCCTGGGCACGACCCGGTAGATGTCGTAGCCGCCCCCACCCGTGGCCAGCCACCGTCCCGCGGCATGGCGATGGGCAACCCGGTCGACCAGGCGAGCCGCCTCGCCCATGGCCGTTGTGGTCAGGGACAGATGGGCCAGCGGATCCCAGACGTGGCCGTCGGCGCCGTGCTGGCTCACGATCAGGTCCGGCCCGAAGGCCGCGGCGAGCTGCGGCACGATTGAGCGCACGGCAGCCAGCCAGGGCTTAGGGCCGGTCAGCGGCTCGAAGGACACGTTGACGCTGGTGGCGGCGGCAGTCCCCTCCCCCAGCTCCTTCACGAAGCCGCTGCCGGGAAACAGCGACTCGCCGCTCTCGTGGAAGGAGACGGTCAGCACGCCCGGGTCCGCGTAGTGGAGGGCCTGCACGCCGTCGCCGTGGTGCACGTCCAGGTCCACGTACATGACCCGCTTGCCCCGGCGCCGCGCCCGGGCGATCGCCAGGGCCACGTCGTCGTAGATGCAGAAGCCGCTGGCCCGGGCTCGCATGGCGTGGTGCAGGCCGCCGCCGGGGTGGTAGGCGTGGGCGACGTCGCCCCGCAGGATGGCCTCGACGGCCCGGATCGAGCCGCCGGCGACCGCGGCCGAAACCTCGTGCATGCCCTTGAAGGGCGGGCAGTCACCGGGCCCGATCCCGAACCCGGCCGGCTCGGCGGCGGGATCCGCCGAGAAGCGCTTGACCGCGGCTACGTATTCGCGAGCGTGAAGCCAGCCCAGCTCCTTGTCGGTGGCCGGCTCCGGTGCCAGGCCGGGCCGGGCGCCGACGGCCTTGAGCAGCGCCATGCCGGGCCCGAAGCGCCGCGGGCTCAGTGGATGCTGGGGCCCGAAGTCGTACTTGGGCGAGAGGGGGCCGTAGACGAGAAGCGGCCCTTCGGCCGGACGGCGAGCCATTGGCTAATGATGGCGCGGATGTCCGTCTTTCGCGCGGAGGCGGCCCACCCTGCCGGCAACCGGGGGACGCGGGCGGTTACGCTGCCGGCATGAGCCGCGGCAAGCCCGAGTTCCTGATCCGCCCCATTCGGCCCGAAGAATGCCGGGCCCTGGGGGAGGTGCTGGTCGCCGCCTATCACTCGATCGGCTACGAGATGCCCCACCAGGACGCCTACGATGTCCAGCTGCGGGACGTCGCTCGCCGAGCGACGACGTCATGTGTCCTGGTGGCCGTGACTCCAGATGGGGACCTGCTGGGCGGCGTGACCTACGTCGGCGGCCCGGAAGACCCCTACTCCGAGGAGCTGCGCGACGGAGAGGCCGGCATGCGCATGCTGGGCGTCGCCCCCGCGGCGCAAGGTACGGGCGTGGGCAGGGCCCTGACCAACGCCTGCCTGGATAGAGCTCGCGCCGCGGGTCGCTGCCGGATGGTTCTCCACACCGGCGCGTGGATGCCCGCGGCCATACACCTCTACGAGAGCCTGGGCTTCGAACGTCGGCCGGCGATCGACTTCTCGCCGGCGCCCGGGATCCGGCTCCTCGGCTACGCCCTGGACCTGGCGCCAAGCTAGAGCGAGGCTGCCACTCCAGGGGGAGCGGCCTCGGCGACCGGCTCCGCGACGGCCTCGCCGGACAGCACTCCCGGGGCCTGCATTCCGGCCCGGTTTCTGAACGCGGCCAGGCCTGCTGCGCAGCCCGCGGCCAGGGCCACGGAACCGCCGATGAGGACTGCCACCGGCGTGCCGAAACCGCCGGCAACGGCCCCGGTCATGGTGTTGCCGGCAGGCGTGGCGCCGAGGAAGACAGTGGTGTAGACGCTCATCACCCGTCCCCGCAGGGGCCCCGGCACGGCGACCTGGATGAGCGAGTTGGCCGAGGCGGCCATGGCCACGGCGCCCAGGCCAGCCAGGAAGACCACGACCAGGGCGATCGCGAAGACCGTGGTGA